>WNFG01001207.1_pt1 | contig 54216 bp, 56 predicted proteins | sample 5400431 | NCBI WGS metagenome assembly WNFG01 (sample SAMN13153346, study PRJNA577476) | soil metagenome | isolation source: 120 cm saprolite under Douglas fir tree site 2 hole 3 replicate 2 | place: USA:California | collected 2015-04-18
GCCCTGAAATTCCATGGCGATCGTGCGCCGCGGATTCAGGTACGGGCTGAGTCCATGGAAAATGAAAACCTGTGGCGCTTTTCCGTCGCGGATAACGGGATTGGGATTGACAAAGAAAATGGCGGGCGCCTGTTTCAGATGTTTCAGCGCCTTCATACCCGCGAAGAGTATGAGGGGACGGGCATCGGGCTGGCGATTTCCAAAAGAATCGTGGAACGTCACGCAGGGCGGATATGGTTCGATTCCGCACCGGGCCAGGGGACGACGTTCTACTTCACGCTTCCCCGCCCCGAACGCTGCGCGGAATGACAACCGCTATCCAGATTCTTCTGGTGGAAGATAACCCGGGCGATGCCGACCTGACCCGTGAGAGCCTCGCGGCCAGCAAACTCAGGATTGAACTGACCGTCGTCGTCACCGGGGCGGAGGCACTCGATTTCATGCATAGACGAGGACGGTTTACTTCCGCATCCCGTCCTGATTTGATTCTCCTGGACCTGAACCTGCCGCGAATCGATGGACGGGCAGTGTTGGAGGACATTAAGCGGGATGCAGACTTGAAGCGGATACCGGTGTGCATCCTTACGTCGTCAGCGGCGGAAACCGACGTGGTCCAGGGCTACAATCTGGGGGCAAACTGCTATGTGGTGAAACCGCTCGATTTTAAAACCTTTCAGAATATTGTGCAGGCGGTGGAGGGTTTCTGGTTCACAATCGTGAAGCTGCCCGCCCGCCCGGAAGACAAGTAGGGCACCGATGCGGGCGGCTCTGCCAAGAATCAATGAGATCGAGGGTTGGCTATTTAACGCGTCGGCGTAGCACAGTGGTTACGATCTTGGAACGGTGTTTGATAATTGCGGCGCCGGCTCCCCCGTCAAGACGATCTTAGGATGAAAAAGGGTCCCCGCAACCCGGGTGGCGATGGCGATCAGATCTTTTTGCCCGCAGAAAACTTTTACTTGCCGGGCGCGGGAAAGCTCCGGCAGATTGACGCTGCGTCCGCTTCGAATGCGGGCGGCCGTAGGCTCGTCTGCGGTTACGGAGGGCAAGGATGGAAGCAGCTTGCGCGGATGAATAAAGAGATCTTCGACCGCGTCTTTCTGGGCCGCATCCTGCATCTGCTCGAGCGTGCAGGCGTCGGCAATTTCGAATTCCGCTGCAGCCGTTCGGCGCAGCGATGCCAGGTGGGCGCCGCAGCCCATGTGCTGGCCCATTTCGTGCGCCACCGATCGCATGTAAGTTCCAGACGCCACGCGAGCGCGAAAGCGGGCACAGTCGCCTTCGACCGCGAGAATCTCGAACTCCATGATTTCAACTCGCACTGCCTTGAGCACAACTTCTTTTTTCTTGCGCGCCAATTTGTAGGCGGGAACGCCGTGGATTTTCTTGGCGGAAAAAGGCGGCGGCATTTGCTCGATCACTCCATGGAAGCGAGTAGCGAGTTCCTTCACCTGTTCCGGCTGGAGGGTTACCGATTGCGTCGGTGACGTAGCCTGTCCCTGGGCATCGTAGGTGTCGGTGGCGAATCCGAAACGTATCTCGCCCTCGTAGGTCTTCGGAGATGCGGTGTAGAACTGAGCCAGGCGGGTCAAGCTGCCAGTGACCAGGGGCAACACGCCGGTCGCCAGAGGATCGAGCGTTCCCAGATGTCCAACGGAGCGCTGCTGCAGAATGCGGCGCACGCGGTTGACCACGTCGTGCGAGGTCAATCCAGAGGGCTTGTCGACGATGAGGACACCATTCATGAGAAGATTTAATAATTGAGTAGTTGCGTAATCGGGTAATTAGAGTTCCCCGACCGGCTACGATCGTGATTTCCCCGAAGGAGTATGGGGCTAATTGCTTAATTATCCAACTACTAACTTACCAAATTTCCCATGTTTCCTCTTCGTGACGATCAGCCGCGCTACAGCACACCGTATATCACCTACTTCCTGATTGGGCTGAACCTGCTGATCTTCCTGTTTGAAGCGGCGCTGGAGCCGGCCAGTCTCAAGAATCTGGTCTACCAGTTCGGAGTCGTGCCAGAGCATCTGACGGCATTCCTGGCGGGCTCACCGAAATACCCGCTGGTCGCAGTCGTGCTGCCCTTCTTTACCTCGATGTTTCTGCATGGTTCGTGGATGCACGTAATTGGCAACATGTGGTTCTTGTACATATTCGGCGACAACGTCGAGGACTACCTGGGGCACTTCAAATACCTTGTGTTTTACCTGGTTGCGGGCATCCTGGCGATGGCGGCACAAGTCGCGATCGATCCCCTATCACGCGTGCCTACGCTGGGTGCAAGCGGCGCCATTGCGGGGGTGCTGGGAGCTTACTTCATACTTTATCCGAGAGCGCGGGTGCTGACCTGGTTCTTTGTGTTCATTATTTATGTGCCCGCATGGATCATTCTCGGCTACTGGTTCGCCCTGCAATTCCTGAGCGGGGCCGCTACTACCCTCATCTACGAAGGCAGGAGCGTTGGCGGAGTGGCCTTTTGGGCACACGTCGGGGGCTTCGTCGCGGGAGCCATCATGATCAAGCTTTTTCCCGCGCGGCCTCGGCAGTATCCTTACGCTTACGAGTGAAGGAAATGGCCGCGGCTGTGGCCAGGTTTAAAGAATCAAAGGCAAAATCGACGTCAAAGGCGGCGGACAGGAGTGTCCGCCCCACACGTTCCTACTTCTTGGGACGCGACTCTGGGGGCACTAATCCCGACAGGCGATAGTAGGCGACTAGCTGGCCGTAATGTTCTCCGGAATGCTCGATGAAGCCGTATGCCAGATCGGAAATACGCGCTTTCTGATGGCTGAAGGGAGCAACCACTTCATCGGACATGCCTTTGTCGCCTTTGGCCTTGATGGCAGCGGCGCCGTCGGCATACGCCTTTTTCACGAAAGCAACCACGTCCGCCTTGGTCTTGTACTGATCGCGCTTCGGATCTTCTTCGGCAGGCGGCTTCTCCCCCTTCGCCAGGTTGGTAAAGAAATAATTGGCGTTGGAAACATGCAGCAGTTGTTCTGCAAAACTGCGCTGCGCCGGCGTGGGCTTGAAGTCGTATTTGTCTTCGGGAAAATCTTCGGCCATGGCGATCAGTTTGCGCGCGATATCGTTCCATGCCTCAAGCACTGCCTGCGACGGGCTGGGCGCGGGCTTCACGGCGGTATCTTTCTTCATGGTGTCCTGGGCATGTACAGGAAGCGATAACACGGTTACGACCAGCATGACTGCCATCATCAAGATTGCTCTCTTCATCGCTCATTCCTCCGTCGTATGGTTTGCGGGCGGTCGTAATCTTAGCGGGAATTGTGGGATGCGTACAGCGGATTTGCGGAGCTCTGGGCGAAACAGTTGTGCATTGTTGGGTTACGAATGCTGACCTACAGAGTGCCGGCGGTAGGGAGGATCTCTAGATTTTCTAAGGTTGCTTCTGGTGGCAGAAGAATCGCGCTGACGACTGCCTGTGCCACCGTCGCAGGCGACATCATCTTGCTGCGTGGCGCTTCCGGCCAGAGTGTCTTCCAGATATCGGTATCTGTCGCGCCGGGAAGCAGGCCGATGACGCGAATTCCCGTGGGACGAAGTTCCTCGCGCAGCGTGTTGGTTAAGCCGAGCGCTCCATGCTTTAAGGCGCTGTAGGCGGCAGAGCCCGCAAAGACGCGATTGGCGGCGATCGAGAGATTATTCACGATGGTCCCGCCGCGCCTCATGAGGGCCAGTGCGCCTTGGGTGACGAGGAACATTCCATCGAGATTGGTTTCGATTACTTCTTTCCACGCTGGATAGGGCAGGCGCTCCACCGGCAGGTTCTTATGCGCGATTCCGGCGTTGTTGATCAGGATGTCGAGGCGCTTGAGTTGACCGCGCACAGCCTGGAAGAGTGAGTCCACCGAGTTGGGGTCGCGGACATCGCAGGCGTGGACCATTGTCTGAATTTTCTTTGATCGTAATTCCCTGCCAATGCGCGCCAGAGTTGCCTGGTCGCGGCCCACCAGTATCAGGTCACCGCCTTCTGCTGCGAGTGCACGCGCGATCGCGAGCCCGATGCCGCGCGTGGCGCCGGTGATGAGCGCGACTTGGCCTTTCAGTCTTCTGGCCGAAGTTAATGTGTTACTTGAAGTGTGTCGGGGCAAAGGATGAAAGTTGTTGACCCAGTCTCCGTACAGCGGTTTAGCTCCTGGCGCTTGGCGGACAAAGCCTGCCCTGAGCCTGCCGAAGGGAGTGTCCGCCCCACACGAACCCACTCACACGAGCTCATCATACGCCGTTGGGCCGTTGGCGAATCAGTGACAGGAACTCCGAGCGCGTTTCGTCTTCGCTGCGGAAGCAGCCCAGCATCGACGATGTGACCGCGGCGGAGTGCTGCTTCTCGACACCGCGCATCATCATGCACAAGTGCCGGGCTTCGATGACCACTCCGACGCCTTGCGGTTCGATAACCTTCTGTATGGTTTCGGCGATCTGCGTAGTGAGGCGCTCCTGAATCTGTAAGCGGCGTGAGAACAGCTCGATCAGCCGGGGAATTTTGCTAAGCCCGATTACTTTGCCGTTGGGGACGTACGCGACGTGGACCTTGCCAAAAAACGGAAGCATGTGATGCTCGCACAGACTGAAGACTTCCACGTCTTTGACGATCACCATCTCGTCGTAATTGACCGTGAACAGAGCGGCTTTGAGCAGCGCTTCCGGGTCTTCGCTGTAGCCCTTGGTCAGGAACTGCATGGCCTTGTGTACGCGCTGGGGAGTGCTCGTGAGCCCTTCGCGCTGTGGATCTTCGCCCAGGCGGACGATCATCTCCCGTACAAGGTCTTCGAAAGTTGCGCTGGTTAGCGACGTTGGTTCGGTGGCCGGTTTCATGAGTAGGGTTCAGATCCCTCAGCGGCGGCTAAACCGCGATCTCTTCTTAGTCCCAACGGCATGGCTGAAGCCATGCCCTGATACGAATCTGCATGCTGACGCCAGGCCCAAGACGAACCATTCGGCTCACTCGCGACTAGGGCCGGATTTCCGCTTCGCCCGCGTACTCGAAGGAATTCATCATAGTCTCTTCGAGCCTCACTCTTTCAAGATGAGCGTGGGCGAAGCCGCGCTGCAATATTTCGAAGATCTCAACACAAAGATTTTCGGTCGTCGGCACGTTCCGGGCGAACTCTTGCAGCGTATTCAGATTCTCCAGGTCGTAGCGGGAGAGCACTTCCCTTTTGATAAAGCCATCCAGGTCGACCAGGTTGCAGACCATCCCGGTGCGATCGTCCACCGTGCCGCTGACAGTCACTTCCAGGGCGTAATTGTGTCCGTGTCCATGGGGGTTATTGCATTTCCCGTAGATGTTGCGATTTTCTTCGGCCGAGAACTCGTCGCTATGGAGCCGGTGCGAAGCGGAGAATCGGTAACGCCGGGTGAGGTGCGCTTTCATGCTTCTCCGTAGAAATCCGCAAACAGGTCTGGAGTTTCATATACACGGACCCGGTGGAGTTGCGCCTTTTGAAGCTTCGGGACCAGCCGCTGCCAGATCGCGATGGCAAGGTTCTCAGTAGTCGGGATTCGACTAGTAAATTCCGGAACCTCCTTATTCAGAAAGCGATGATCCATGGCGTCGAGGACCTCGCGGTGCATGATCTCCTTAAGTTCTTTCAGGTCGACGACAAAGCCCGAGCGTGGATCGACAGCACCCTTCACTGTGACTTCAAGAGTGTAGTTATGCCCGTGACCGTTCGGATTGTTGCATTTGCCGAAGACGCGACGATTCTCTTCCGGAGTGAACTCCGGGTTGTGGTAGTAGTGCGAAGCGGAAAATTCGGCCTTGCGCGTAAGGTAAACCATAGCCTAGGTTCTCAGTTCTCGGTTCTCAGTTGTGGGTTCGCGCTTGAGTTCGACGGACTGGCGGGCGTTGTTTTCTTCATGGGCGGCGGAGTGTAGCGTCGTCCCTTCCAGGCCACGTTGCCATTGGCGTGCGACCTCTTCGAACGCAGCAACAAATATGAGAAGAAAGGAAGCCCGAACACTCCCAGAACGTTGGCATCCCAGGAAAAATGCGCCCGCGAGATTCGCATGACGGTGATAAACGATGGAACAGTGCACAAGGCTGCGAAGAAGAAACTCTTCTCCGCGATGGCCCCGATCAAGAGCACCAGACCCGCCATGACCAGGGCGAACTCCAGGATTCGCCACAACGCCAGGAGCACCGGGGACGGAAATAGCAGCACCAGATTCTTGGTCCAGCCTTCCACCAGCTGGTCAAAGCTGCGATACATCCGGGTACGCACGGCGTCGTCGCCATAGCGAAAAAGAATTTTGCGGCCCAATCCCTTTACGGCGCGAGCAAGAGCCACGTCCTCCAGCAGAGTGTCGCCGAACGCAGCGTGGCCGCCAACCGCATCGTAGGCCTCGCGTGTGATCAGGATGTACTGTCCATTGGCCGCCGCCACCGCCGAGTTTGGATCACTTACCTGAGAGGGACTATACCGCGATGCGAGTTCGGCAAAGATCACCGGCATCACCGCCTTTTCCCAAATGCTGGTTACGACCTGTTCCGGCGAATACGAGAGCAGCGCGACACCATTGCGCTTCGCCTCATCGAGACTCCGTGCCAGCGATCCTGGCAGATGCACCGTGTCCGCGTCGGTGAACAGGAACCACTCTCCATCAGCTGCGAGCGCGCCACAGGTTACGGCGTTGTTCTTGCCTGTCCATCCTTGAGGTAAGGGGGCAGCGTCGATCACACGCACACCGGGAAAAGAGAGAGCGATTTCGCGGGTGCGGTCGGTGGAGTGATCGTCGACGACGATGACTTCGAAAGCGACGCCGGTTTGCGCTACCAGCGACTCGAGACAGGAGCGCAGGCATGTTTCCTCATTCCGGGCGGGAACGATTACCGATACCGTGGGACGCCCCGATACTGTTTCCGTCGCCTGCATAGGTTGAATCTATTATTATAGCTACCGTGCGACGCATCGTTGGTTTTGCAGGTGTGATCCTCGTTTTTCTTCTGCTGATGGGCCTCTGTGCCTGTTACAGCGGTTCACGTCCACCGCGTATTGGCTCTGCCGCGCCCGATTTCAGCGTGCGGGATTCCGAGCACCAGGTCGCTCTTGGCCAGTTTCGTGGACAGATCGTGGTGTTGAATTTTTGGGCGACGTGGTGCGCGCCGTGCGTGGAAGAGGTTCCTTCGCTGGTCGAGATGCAACGGCGCATGAAAGCGAAAGGCGTGACTGTGTTGGCTGTGAGCATCGATGTGGACGAGAACGCCTACCGGCAGTTTGTGAAAAATCACAACGTAAATCTGCTCACGGTTCGCGACCCCGATCAGAAAGTCAGCAAATTGTATGGGACATTCGGGTGGCCGGAGACCTACATCATCGACCGCAGTGGAGTGATGCGCCGCAAGTTTATCGGCCCCGTCGACTGGACTGACCCGGAGGTTACGGACTTTCTCAGTAAGATGTAAGAGTTTCCCTCAGTTCGATTTTTGCGTAAGAAAATCAGAATCAACGTCAAAGGCGGCGGACAGGAGTGTCCGCCCCACACGACCACAGACCCCACACGATCACAGCTTCACCCTCTTCAATCGAAGTGCATTACTGATTACTGACACCGAGCTCGAGCTCATTGCGGCTGCGGCGAAGATCGGGCTTAACAGCCAGCCGAACAGCGGATATAAGGCCCCGGCCGCAAGGGGCACACCGATCGCGTTGTAGATAAATGCGAAGAACAGGTTCTGTCGGATGTTGCGCATCGTGGCGCGGCTTAATTTGCGGGCTCGCACGATTCCGGTCAGATCGCCTTTGACCAGGGTGATCCCCGCGCTCTCCATGGCGACGTCTGTGCCGGTGCCCATGGCAATGCCGACGTTCGCCTGCGCCAGTGCGGGAGCGTCGTTAATGCCGTCGCCCGCCATCGCGACGACTCTTCCCTGCTGTTGCAGTTTGCGGATGACTTCCGATTTCTGCTCGGGCAATACTTCTGCTTCGAAATTGTCAATGCCAAGTGTCTTGGCAATCGTTGCTGCGACGATGCGATTATCGCCAGTGAGCATCACTATGCGTATACCAAGAACTTTGAGATCGCGAATAGCTTGCGGCGAGGACTGCTTTAGTGGATCCGCAACTCCGAGATTTCCCACATACTTGCCGTCGACGGCCACGCACATAACAGTGCCGCCCGGATAACTCCCCGCCAAAAGTTTAGGTTTTTGTAAAGCCCCAACATCTACCATGAGGAGAGGGCTGCCAACAGCAACTCTTCTTCCGTCGACGATGCCGAGAATTCCTTTGCCGGGAAGCGAGGTGATCTCCTGCGGCTGAGAGAGTTTCAGGCCACGGCTGGTCGCGGCGTCGATCACCGCCGCTGCCAAAGGGTGTTCGCTGGCGCGTTCAAGACTAGCTGCGAGGCGCAGCAGTTCAGGCTCATCTGCCAGTGATTGGGAGTAACTCACAACTTTCGGCTTGCCTTCGGTCAACGTTCCGGTTTTGTCGACTACCAGCGTGTCGACTTTTTCCAGAATCTCCAATGCTTCGGCATTCTTGATCAAGACGCCAGCATGCGCGCCGCGTCCGGTGCCAACCATGATCGCCATGGGAGTAGCGAGTCCCAATGCGCATGGGCAAGCGATGATGAGCACGGCTACCGCGTTCACCAGCGCATGCGCGAAACGTGGCTGTGGACCCCAGACAAGCCAGGCAATAAACGTGAGGGCCGACACTCCGACCACGACGGGCACAAACCACGCCGCTACGCGGTCGGCCAAGCGCTGGATCGGCGCACGGCTGCGTTGCGCCTGGCTCACCATCTGGACGATTCTGGCGAGAAGAGTCTCCGAGCCCACGCGTTCCGCTCGCATCACGAAGGAGCCTGTGGCGTTGATGGTGGCCCCAACCACTTTGCTGCCGGCGAGCTTCTCGACGGGCATGGACTCTCCAGTGATCATGGATTCGTCCACCGAACTGCTACCTTCAACCACACCACCATCGACTGGAATTTTTTCTCCCGGACGCACGCGCAGCAGGTCGCCGGGCTTTACGTGCTCGAGGGCAACATCGTGCTCGCTCCCGTCGCTCGCGAGCAGGCGCGCCGTGCGAGGACTTAGATCGAGCAATGCGCGAAGGGCGGCGCCGGTGCGGCTACGGGCACGCAGTTCCATGACCTGGCCCAGCAAGACCAGCGTTGTGATGGCTGCGGCAGCTTCGAAGTAGACGTCGGGATAGCCCGCCATCCCACGCAGAGCTGCCGGGAAAATCTGGGGTGCGATGGTGGCGACCACGCTGTAGACATAGGCCACTCCGGTGCCGAGGCCGATAAGGGTGAACATGTTCGGGCTGCGGTTCACCAGTGACGTCCAGAAGCGCTGGAAGAAAGGCAAGCCGCCCCACACCACAACAGGAGTGGCGAGCGCGAATTCCAGCCACGGCAAGGTTGCTCCCCTCAGAATTCGCTGGAACTGCATCTCCCACAGCATGGAAGCCATGGCTATCGCGAGCAGCGGCGCGGTGAGGACGAGGCTGATCCAAAACCGCCGGCTCATGTCGCGGAGTTCGGGATTCTCCTCTTCGCCAGCGGATACCGTCCGCGGCTCTAACGCCATGCCGCAGATTGGGCAAGATCCCGGTTCCGGACGGATGATTTCCGGATGCATGGGGCAGGTGTACTCCGTCCGCCGAGCCGCGACGGGAACGTCTGATTCCAAGGCCATGCCGCACGAGGGACAGGCTCCGGGCTTCGGTTCGCGGACCTCTGGGCACATGGGGCATACGTAGGCTTGAGAGTCTCCCTCTTTAGCGGGGGCTGTCGGAGCGGGAGCGGAGGACGACTGGTGGAGCGAAGTGTTTGCCTGCACCGCCGTGGCTTCGACCCTGGCGCCGTGAGCCGGCGCCGAACCCAGCGTCACCAGACCAGACGACATCGTTGGTGCCGGCTTTCCTAAATATTTTTGGGGATCTGCTTTGAATTTTTCGACGCAGCCGGTGCAGCAAAAGTAGTAAGTCTGGCCGGCGTGAGTGTAGGTGTGCCGGGCGGTGGCAGGATTCACGTTCATCCCGCATACGGGATCTTTTTCGAGATTCAGGACCGCATCTAGTGGCTTGCTGGACACGATCGCTTAGTCTCCGACCCTGAGAGTATGTGCTGACAGCATGTGCTCTTTGATTGTTAATGCTCTATATTGGATTCACCCGACAGCGACCGCTTCGGCAAGGTCCAAATTCATCATACCGAAAGGTTTATAAGATGACTTACCTGGATGTGGTTTTCAGCTACGGTGCTGCGCCCGGCGAGAATGAACTGCGGGCCATTGATACTATGCGCGAGGTGTACGGCGTTCGCCGGGTCCAGTTCAACGAGAAGGAGCGCACCGTGCGCGTCGAGTTCGATGCGTCGCGCATCAAATCGGATGATGTGGCCGGGCTTCTCCGCAGAGCTGGAGTGGATGTGCGGAAGCCATTGGCTTTAGCGTAATAGCTGGAGAGGTTCGAAGAAAGTAAAACGAAGGGGTTTGGGGGGAGGGCTGAAATTGCAAGGGGCGCCCAAGAAAACCTCTGGCCGAAGTTATTCTCTGGAGCGCCCCGTTGCGCGCCACTTCGTCTGCCCTTTCCTAGAGCACATACCGTGCCGTCCGTAAACCATTGAAAAAACAACGGCTGTCCGGCGAGGACGCTGTAGGAATTGCTTCCTGCCGGGAAAGTTTTACGCCGGGCAGTGAGGCAAGAAATGGGCCGACGCCTTGTTGAAATCTGCCATTCCGCAAGTCTTCCTGCGGAAACCGCGAGTTCGTCGTGAGTTGTTGCTGATCCTACGCGGCGCCCTAAGGCGACTGCCTTAGTCTGAGGACTGAAGTGCGGACCTTGGAAGGCTCATCGAACAAAATGCCCTGTGGGACGTGGTCGGTCGGCGATTTTCATGACCATCGAACTTCCGCTATAATCGTCGAGTTTCCTTCCGCCAATATCTGCGCCCTTAGCTCAGCTGGATAGAGCGTCTGGCTACGAACCAGAAGGTCGGGAGTTCGAATCTCTCAGGGCGCACCATATTTCACCCAGATCCTTCGCCCGAAACGCTGGGCTCAGGATTTCGGCTGGGGGCTCACCCCTTCGCTTCGCTCAGGGTCACACCCGCATAGCGCCTCAAGTTGGAATCTCTCAGGGCGCACCATTCTTATCAAACGGTTGCCGAGAAATTTCCAACCTCCGTTTTGGGTCCATGGGTCCAACAATGAAAGAAAGCCCTGCTCTACTTGCGGCTAGACGGCGGTATTCAAGTTCCTGATCCGTGTGCGAGTACCTATCCGTTGTCCGCAAACTTGATGGGGTTTAATCGCCGAAGCTTTGATTGGCTGATCGGCCCCGGAAATCCGCTATGGGTTGCCCACGAGAGCTGAATACCTCTTCATGGATCAAGCTTATTATTCGAGTATGAGCAGAATATATTTAGCAGTTCCGGCTGATAGCAGGATGGCCGACGCTTTGTTTCGAGAAGTTCCCGAAGACGACGAAGAAGACGAGGAGGAGCAAGGAGAAGACGAGGAAGAGGACGAAGACGAAGGCTATTCGGAATGAAGACCGCCCGTAGTCTCCGAAAAGTATTTATCCCGCTCGGCTTCAAGCAGACTTCTTTGTCGGCAGGCAGAACTCGATCACTTTCCCCCGTTGCAGTGGGGGAATCCACTTCACGCGCTTCGAGAACTTGGTCGGTATGTAAAACTCAATTACTTTTGCCACGAGTCAGTCCTTCAGGTCATCTGTTTTTCCGTCGCGTACGGTTTTGCCACCGACTTTCATTATGGATGGCCCAGCCATTCCCATCCGCACTGACAGCGCGTGGAATCGCTCAGCCTGAGTTTTTTCAGAAGAGCCTTACACACCGCGCATGACCTCATCCACATTTTCTTGCTCCACTAATTCCCCACACAAAGTTGGACTCGCTGATCGTGGTGTGGGATGCAACAGAGTTGTCATTTGATTGTCAAACGAATGTTTTGCGAATATGTCCGGTACAACCAAGGGTCAGTGACCTACTTCCTTTCATTCCCAAAATCACACCAACCGGCACCTGAGTTTCGGCCCACAACTATTGTGTCAATCGGAGCAAGGCCGTTTCACCCTCACGCCACCAGCCGCTGCGCCAGTCATCAGGGGCTGGAGAAAAAGACCCCGGCTAATCCCTTACCCCAGCCGTGCTGCGGCTCGCCACGAGCGTGCCATTTACTCGCGTTAAAGGAGAAGCTACGGTGTACTTGAACAGACTTTGGGGGAGGGCTGTTCGACGAACGCCTCACGACTCAATGGAGTTTGGGCGTTTCGTTTTTGCGGCAGAATCCTCTACTCGCGCGGTGAGGGAAGATTCTCCGATTCGAATACAGGGGTTGTCGGTCGGAATCCATCAGGCCCACGGATCGACAGAGCGACAGAGCGTCAGTTGCCAATCCTGCCGACTGCCAGGTATTACGCGAGCTGGCTTCCGCACTTCGGACAGAACTTCGGGTTCACTGCTTTGCCGAGGTATCCCTTGCAGGACGGGCACCGCCAATTACGGAACGTAAACACGGTGACGCTCGCCAGGGCGACGAGAAAGATCGTAAAAAACGTGTTTGCCGCCACACCCATCGGGGCTTGATCCGGGTGATCGCGAAACCACACTGCCGCAATCACAAGCAGCATAAATGGGATGGTGACAATCCACTGCCGATTGCGACGTTCTTTAAAGATTTCAATATTCTTCTGGGACTGAAGATCGTCAATTGCCATCTTTTATGCCCTCCCGCAAATCAGATCTGCCGCTCAAAAGTGTACTCAGAGTGAATCGTGGGAAGAAGGTTACGGCAGTCACATGCGCAGAACGAGGGGGAACGAGTACTTCAAACCGGTAGAATGCACCCAGAGCCTTCGCCCGAAACGCTGGGCTCAGGATTTCGGCTGCGGGCTCACCCCTTCGCTTCGCTCAGGGTCACGCCCGCATAGCGCCTCAAGTTCGAATCTCTCAGGGTCGCACCATTCTTACTCTTAGCAGGCTTCCCTCAGATGTAGCCGAAGCAGGTAGCAGTCTTCGTGCATGGCAGCGCCATTTTCATCGGTCTTGGCAGTTTCCACCGGAACCCGCTTGTTGCAAAGCCAGCAGACCAGAACGCTCTCCTGCCTCTTTGGGATTGGGCCGGGATGTGCGTTGGATGTTTTCTGAACGGGAGGTTGCAAATTGTGCCTCATTGACGATGGCCAGAGCGGAAGGTGAGCTTTGCCAAGAATATATCGCCACCGATAAACATGTCTGTCCGGTGACGTACAAACGCCGCGGAAATTGCAGCCACAGCCCTGAAATTCAAACCGCTGTATTCCTTTTGGGAAGTTCTGACAATGTCTCGTCCAGATAGCTCCATTAGGGCCGACAGGCTCAAACGCCGCGGCGCCTCTGACCTTGGTGCCGAGGTCGCTGGTTGATTAACGTTTTTTGCCGTCGTTTTCTGCTAATCTCAGTCCAGTCTGCTAACTCCCTGTATCCAAAAGAACTCTTCTTTCCGGGGCCAAAACTAGCGCGCCATGGCTAAAACCACCGTCCAAGACATCTCTGTGTTGTCCGCCGCCAAACACGGGCTGGTCTATTTGACTCCCAACGACTGGTCGCTCATCGCTGACAAGGCTGTGCGGATGGCTTTTAAGCCCGGCGAAAGCATCGTGCACAACGGCAAACGAACGAATGGCGTCTACCTGATATTGAAAGGCACGGTTCGCGTGCAAATCTCCACCGGGGAAGCTCCGCCAAAAATCGGTCCCGGTGAAATTTGCGGCGAGATGTCCTATTTAGACGAACTGCCGGCGAGCGCCAGCGTAGTCGCAGAGGGGCCCGTCGAAGCCTATTTCCTGGATCGCCCCACGCTGCAATCATTATTCGAACTCTTCCCCCACTTGGCGTCCCGCTTCTACCGCTCTTTGGCGACCAATCTTTCGCGAAGGCTGAGACACCTTATCGGGTCCAAGCCGGAATCAGGATTGCGCAAGAATTAGATAGGCCCACGGGCAAATCGAGTCAACCATCCATCCATGTGCTAGCCTACGGAACAGTTTGTTCGCGATGCGGTCGAGCCGCATCTACCCGTTTGCCGAGACGAAGGTCAACATCACATGGTCGATGCGCTAAATTTACGGCTCGCATTAGCCTCAGCCGCGATGCTCGGCTTCCGTCACGGCCTCGACTACGATCATATTGCGGCCATCTCGGACATCAGCAGCATCCAGTCCAAACCCAGTGATGCGATGCGCTACGGGCTCCTTTATGTTGGTGGGCACGCCACGACCGTCGCGGTGTTGGGTGCGGCGGCGATCGCCTTTCGTATCTCGTTGCCGCCTGCCAGCGACCGCTGGGCGGAACGGTTGGTTGGAGTTACCTTGCTCGTGCTCGGACTGTACGTATTAGGAACCTTCTTCAGAGAGGCGCCTCACCACCACGCCCGACCACGTACCAGAATTACTCTGCTGATCAACGGACTGCTGTGGATCTATTGGCGACTGGGGCGCGTCTTTGGGGGAACGCGAGTGGAGGCTCCACAAGTCTTTAAGGACGGCTATGGCACAGGGTCAACGTTCCTGGTGGGAATAATCCACGGCTTGGGAGCGGAGACGCCAACGCAGTTGCTGCTTTTTCTAATGACGGTAAACTTGGGGGGAACTGCGGCAGGACTATTGGGTCTGCTGATGTTCATTGCAGGCTTGCTGCTGATGAACACCTTGATGTGTGCCTCGGCCGCCGGGCTATTCTCGGCCACGCTTGGGCGTCCTGTGGCCTTACGTACTTTGACCCTACTGACGTCGGCCTACAGCATCGTTGTGGGAACTGTTTTTTTGCTGGGCTCCTCTGGCATGCTGCCTTCGCTCGCCGGTTGAGCTTGGACCTGCCTAGCGAGTCCAAACAATCCCAGAGCAGCGAAATTAAGACTTCAAAATCCTTGGCGAGGCGCAGCACGCCCGTCAGTTGCCAAGAGTAACTGAGATCCCAAAGCAATCCAGCCAACCACCTCGCGCCAGCTTCTAAAGAGGCTGATTCGGGAACTTGCATGTGGAGCGTTGGGGGGGGCGCTGAGCGCAAGAGGATGGGCTTTAGTGTGCATCGGTTTGCAGTTTTGATTTGGGAGAGTTTGCCGATAATCGCGTAACCTCTTTGTATTTAGTAGCTTGCAAATGCCAAGACTTTGGCACAAGAGGTGCTCCCTTCAGGGAGCGGGATGGGTTTTCCCAGAGGGCCGAAAGAGCCTTCAACGACTGGAATCCAGGAAAAGGGGTTAGAAACAGGTTCAGGAGAATAATCATGAAGCGGATAGTATTGATGGCACTGCTAGCTCTGGCTCTCCCTCTGGCGGCGTTTGCCACTAGCCAGGTGGACTTTACCAATAGCGGCGGTACCCTCTCTGGCAGCAGCGCGGGTATGAGCCTCAGCGGTTCAACACTTGTCGCAGTGAATGGGTTGAGTGGTGGTTTGATAACCGGCAACCTGGGTACGCTAGGCTTCTCGACTGGTATTCTGACCAGCGGGGACCTGCAAATGGGTGCCACATTCAATGGCGGCGGAAGTTTCGTCATTACCGGAAACGGAACCAACGGCATTCACAACGGTGTCATTTTCAACGGCACCTTCAGTGGACCTGTCACTTGGACCCTGATCACCCTGGCAAATGGAACACATAACTACACTCTGACGGGTACGGTAACGGGTACCTGGTTTTCGGGATCGGTCGTGCAGGGTGTCACGGTTCAGCTGACCGTCAACACTAGACGTAAGTTCTTCAATGGTAGTATCAAGATCTCCAGTGGCGATACCAACATCGCGGTTCCGGAACCGGGCACGCTCGGCCTGCTGGGAACTGGATTAGTCGGCTTGGCGGGCGCTCTGCGCCGCAAGGCAAAAGCCTAGCCTAGCTTTATCGCTTTGAAAGAGGCCTCGCCAGCGAGGCCTTTTTTTATTGGGATTACCCCGGTAATCTGAGTTGGGGGATTACCGTTGACGGTGCCGCGCTACGTCCTTAGATTTGGCACTAGGGGGTTGTATGAAAGATATCCATGAGGTCCTGCGCCAAAAGCAGGCCAAATACGCCCAACTTGGCAAACAGATCGAGATGCTGCAGCAGGCCGCGGAGAAGCTACGAGAGGTAGCCCCCTTGCTGGCCGAGAACGATGATGAAGACAACTCGGTCCTGGTGGAAGTCGATGAAACATCCGGCCAAACCGAGGCTATGGCCGCAAAGGCAGGGGCGAGTTCCAACCCCTCCGCTTCTTCCAAGGCGGCCCGGCCTTCGGCACCTCGCTGGCCTTAGTCCGCTGGTAGCGACAGCGACTTTTACCTATGACGCTACAGGCCTTATTGGTCTCGACCGATGATTCGGCTGCAGATGTCTTGGGCCGGATTCTGCCTGCCTTCGGCATCGCCCTCGACCGTTCCAGCAATACTGAAACCGCCATCGCGCGTATCGAACAGCAAAAATTCGATGCTCTCCTGTTGGATTTTGGCGATGCAACTACGGCCGACTGTGTTCTGCAGGAAGCGCGCCGCATCGGCTCCGGTCAGCTGCCGGTGACCGTGGCACTAGTGGCTGATACCGCAAGAGTGCGCGACATTCTGACCGGAGGGGCACATTTTGTGCTTCACAAGCCCCTATCCGAGAAGGTGGCGCGTGCGGGACTGCGCGCCATGGTTGCGTTGTTGAGCCGGGAGCGCCGTCGCGCCTTCCGCGTACCCGTGCAGCTACCAGTGGAGCTCACGCTCCAAGACACTCGAAAAGTTGAAGGGATCCTTCTCGACCTCAGCGAGACTGGGATGGAGATACTAACTGCGGAGCCACAGCTTCGCGGAGATCGCCTTGGTTTCGCTTTTCAGCTGCCCCAGGGCGGCCTGCAGATTGAAGGCGGCGGACGAGTGGCCTGGGCTAATCCGAATGGTCAAACGGGTGTACATTTCATTGATCTACCCGAACACGTGTCAGCGGTACTCAAGAACTGGGTCCACGCGGCGGCTGTGACCGCTTCTGCAGGCCCCGACGAGACGGTTCCCCACTGTAAGCTCACGGACCTGAGCCTGGGCGGATGTTACGTCGAGACCGACGCACCGTTTCCCGAGCGATCGCTGGTCGATTTGTGTTTGAAAGCCGAAGAGATGGAGGTGCACACCGAAGGCATGGTGCGCGTCTCGCATCCTGGATACGGCATGGGTGTGGAATTCCCTTCCCGCACGTCCGAGCAGCGCGCGCAAGTCGGGAATCTGATCAGTTTTCTTCGGGGTTGTCCGGAAACCATGCTGGAACTAAGTATTTCGCCACGCGCCCTGGTAGCGGATCTTAGCCAGTTTGAGCATGACGAAGCACCTCAACTCGAGGCTGGCGAAGACATGGAAGATCTCTTGCTTGATCTCTTGCGGAGTGGGACCATACTGCAACAGGACGAGTTCCTCGCGGAACTCCGCCGCCAACGTACGTCTGAAGACCTCGCTTCCGTCTGAACGTCAATCGGCGCTATCGCTAACCTCATCGCTTTACCTGCGTGCTCACTCGTGATTCTTTAAACAGAAGCCTCCCGCGGCAGGTAAAGTGGCAGAACTTACTGGGAGATTGCAAAGCGGGGATGGCAGAAGAGAGAGTACGCGGGAACGAGAGGCTTCGGCGGTGGAGCACTTAAGAATCGAAGAACCCGCCCCGTCTCTGGCACGGGCCCTTCAACTCTTCGTGGTCTGTTCCACCCCAATGCGAGTACCGTAGTCGATGACCATTGCGCCGTGGTTTCAACAATATTAAATCTAGGTTAAATATAGACTGGAGCGGATCGGACCAACCGCGGCTCTGGTACTTCATTCGGCGAAGGGGAAACAATTCTGGCGACGAGTCGCAAAGAGGCGGTGCGCGTAACCGCTGCGACCTCTACCATGACGGGGCCGCGTCAATCTTCGGTGTTGTGGAGTCCGCTGCTGGTTTTAGGTCTCACCGCGCTCGCGATTGAGACTCCTTTCTTCTTTTTCGGAACGCCTTCCGGACACGATGTCGAATTCCATCTTTACTCATGGCTTTCTATCCGCCCGCATCTTGGACTCTCGGCGCCGCCTTGAGCGCCGTCTTTCCGTGGACCCTCGCTGCCAGCATCTACATTTGGATCGCGCTGGTTGCTGCCGGCCTGTCGATGTTCATCCTGGCGCAAAAATGGCTCAATCGCCGCGAGGCAATTTTTGCGGCAGCACTCTATCTGGCAAATCCTTACCATCTTGTCATCGTCTACTGGCGAAGCGCATTCGCCGAATTGCTGGCCAGCTGCCTGCTGCCCCTGCTGCTTCTGCTGGTCCTGAAAGCTGCCGAGGAAGGTTGGAGAGTAGTTGTTCCGCTTTCTCTGCTGCTGGCAGCCGCGTGGCTTACTAATGCGCCAGCGGCCCTCATGATTCACTACTCTCTGTCCCTCCTGCTCGTACTTATGGCCTGGAAGCGGCGGTCGTGGCGCCCGTTGGCGATAGGGGCAGTCGCAGTTGCGCTTGGCGCCGCTCTGTCTGCTTTTTATCTTCTGCCAGCCATCTACGAGCAGAAATGGATCAACATCGCCCAAGCGGTATCGCCAGGATCAAGGCCGCAGGATAATTTCCTGTTCAGTCACACCAGTGACGCGGATCATGACGCCTTCAACCGCATCATCTCCTGGGTCGCCCTGGCGGAAATAGCCGTGATATTTCTTGCAGGCTGGGCGGCGAAGCAGTGGCGCGAGAGTAGATCGGAAGTCTGGTACGGCCTGGCAGGTTGGGCAATCGCATGCAGTGTACTCATGCTTCCGGGCACCGGCTGGCTCTGGGATTTCCTGCCCAAGTTGCGCTTCATGCAGTTTCCCTGGCGCTGGCTGCTTTGTCTGAGCATGATCCTTTCTATTCTGGTTGCGGTTGGACTACGGAGCTGGTTGGCGCGTTTCGTAGTTTGCCTGGGCCTGCTTGTCGTCATAGTTGGCGCTTGGCATCGCGTCCAGTCGCCATGGTGGGACAATGCCGGCGATCTCCGCGAGATGCAGGACAACGTTGCGACGGGCACGGGCTACGAGGGCACGGACGAATACACTCCCTTCGGCGCGGATCCTTTCGCCATCAATAAAGATGTTCGCCGCGTTACCGTCGACGGGGCCGCGCACGCCGCAATCCATGTGTTGCAATGGGGTGCGGAGTCGAAGGTGTTTGCCGCGGAAATGTCGGCTCCTTCGAACCTCGCTCTGCGCTTATTTAACTATCCCGCCTGGCGTGTGATGGTCAACGGGCGCGTAGTGCACGCGGGCACGCGCGAAGGTACGGGCCAGATGCTCGTTCCGGTGGAAGCGGGAGCGAATCGGGTGCAGATTACTTTTATTCGCACCTGGGATCGCACGGCGGGCGCTTGGATTTCGGTGTTTGCGCTGCTTCTGATGTTTGCCGCTACGCGGTATGGCGTTGAACTGACGTGGATCCCAAAGCGCGAAATGAAATGATGCCTCGAATCCTGGTTGCTACCTCGAATCCCGGCAAGCTGCGCGATTTTGACGGTGCCGCTGCGGGCCACGGCGTCGAAATCTCCGGCATTCCCAACTTCTCTTCCCTGCCGGCAGTTGTCGAGGATGGCTTGACCTTCGAAGCCAACGCCCGCAAGAAAGCTGAAGCCTACAGCAGATATGTTCCGGGAGAAATTGTCGTCGCCGACGACTCGGGTCTGGAGGTCGATGCGCTAAAAGGATCTCCAGGCGTGCACTCTGCGCGCTATGCCGCGCCCGATCTGCACAAGAAGGAACCTCACGAGGCTGATGTCAATACCGACGACGCGGCCAACAATGCTCGTGTTCTGCGCGAACTGAAGGATGTTCCGCCGGCCCGGCGCACCGGCAGGTTTGTCTGCGTGCTTGCCGCCGCCCGCGACGGAAAAATACTGGCCACCTTTCGAGGCGAAGCCGAGGGAATCATCCTCGCAATCCCGCGAGGCGCGAATGGTTTTGGGTACGATCCTCTATTTTATTTTCCGCAGATTCAAAAGACATTTGCCGAGCTGAGTGCCGAAGAAAAGGCGCGCTACAGCCATCGCGGTGCGGCCTTCCGCAACTTACTTAAGTGGATTTCGAAAAGCCGTTAGGAAACCAATTGTTAAATTATTTTTAGAATTGTGCTTCAGGACCAGGCAATCTCCAGCACGCGCCTTGACTTCCCTTCTCTCGCACCAAGATAATAAAAAGTTCTCTTCTTCCATCCGAACTCATAAGGAGCGTTTAGTGGCGTCAGCAGGTAGTTCTACTGCTCCCGCAGTAGCGCATGGGGTTGCTCCTCTGCGTGCTGGTCATGGAACATCATTTTTTTTGCGCCGCCTGCATTCCCTCTCGGGAATCGTTCCGGTCGGCGCATTTCTGTTCGAACATATTCTCATCTCGAACTCCACCGCGATCAGTGGACCCGACGCTTATGCCCGGCAGGTAAGTTTTCTGGCCAATCTTCCGCTGGTCTTTTTTCTGGAACTGTTCGGCATATGGCTGCCCATCGCGTTCCACGCGCTCTACGGCTTCTACATCTGGTATCGAGGGGACGGTAATACGATCGCCTATCCGTGGACCGGGAATTGGATGTACACCGCGCAGCGCTGGACTGGCGGCATCGCCTTCGCCTACATCGTGTGGCATACGTGGACGATGCGTTTCACTGGCGTTGACCTGCACGCTTATCCCAACGCTTCTTTCGGCAAGGTCCAGTCCGAAGTATTTCAGACTCCGTTATTTCTGTTTTATGTTGCAGGTTTGATCGCGGCCTCGTGGCACTTCGCGTATGGTATCTGGCTGTTCTGCGCGAAGTGGGGCATCGTTTCAGGCGAGAAGGCGCGAAAGCGATTTTTGGTCGTGTGCCTGGCACTATTCTTTGTCTTGACTGGAGCGGGGTTGGCCAGCCTTACTTCCTTCAGCTCTCACCCGCAACAGCCTGCTGAGCCCGGTACCGCAGGGACAAACAACAAGCAAATTACAGAAAGCCGATAAGGAAAGATGGCAGCTCCAAAAATTATCGTCGTAGGCGGAGGTCTCGCCGGACTCTCCGCCGTCATCAAGATTGCCGAGATGGGCGCGAGCGTCGATCTCTTTTCTATCGTCCCGGTGAAGCGTTCTCACTCGGTGTGCGCGCAGGGCGGCATTAATGCGGCGAAGAATCTAAAGGGCGAGGGCGATTCGACCTGGCAACATTTTGACGACACCATTTACGGCGGCGACTTCCTGGCCAACCAGCCGCCCGTCAAAGAGATGTGTGATGCGGCGCCAGGCATTATTGATCTGCTCGACCGCATGGGCGTTCCCTTCAATCGCACGCCGGAAGGCCTGCTCGACTTTCGACGCTTCGGCGGGACTCTATACAATCGCACCGCATTCGCCGGCGCGACCACTGGGCAGCAACTCCTGTATGCACTTGACGAGCAGGTGCGGCGCTACGAATCCGAAGGCAAAGTAAAGAAGTATGAGCACTGGGAGTTTCTCTCGGCCGTGCTCGACGGTGGCCGCGTCTGTCGCGGCATCTGCGCCATGGATCTACGCAGCATGGAGGTTCGAACTTTTCCCGCAGATGCCATCATTATCGCGACCGGCGGCAACGGCGCGCTCTTCGGCAAGTCGACCAACTCGGTGGTCTGCACCGGCTCGGCGCAATCCGCGCTCTATCAGCAAGGCGCATACTACGCCAACGGCGAGTTCATTCAGGTGCATCCTACATGCATCCCCGGCGAAGACAAGCTGCGTTTGATGTCGGAGTCAGCCCGCGGTGAAGGTGGCCGCGTGTGGGTCCCGAAGAAGCCTGGCGATAACCGCGATCCCAAATCGATCCCGCAGGGCGAGCGCTGGTACTTCTTAGAAGAGTGGTATCCCAAGTACGGCAATCTGGTTCCGCGCGACATCGCTACCCGGGCCATCTTTAAGGTTGTGTTCGAGCACAACCTTGGCATCGATGGTAAGCCAATGGTTTACCTTGACCTGACCCACATCGACCGCAAGATTCTTGACCGCAAGCTCGAAGGGATCCTCGAAATCTACGAGAAGTTTGTCGGCGACGATCCGCGTGACACTCCGATGAAGATCTTCCCCGGCATGCATTACACCATGGGCGGGTTGTGGGTGGACTTCAAGCAATCGACGAACCTACCGGGAGTATTTGCCGCGGGCGAGTGCGAATATCAGTACCACGGAGCGAATCGGCTGGGCGCGAACTCGCTAGTCTCGTGCATCTTCGGCGGAGGCATCGCTGGACCCAACGCGGTGAAGTATGCGCGCGGATTGCAGGCGCTTTCTGACGGGAATGGCTGCTTCGAATCCGAGCGCAAGAAACAGGAAGAGAATAATGCGCTCCTGATGAAGAATGAGGGCACGGAGAATCCGTTTAGGCTGTGGCGCGAGCTTGGCGAGTTGATGACTAAAGACTGTACCGTCATCCGTTATAACAAGAATCTGCTGCAGACTGATGCGAAACTCGTGGAAATGCTGGAACGCTTCCGCAGGATTAACTTGAGTGACCGCACGCAGTGGGCGAATACCAGCGTGGTCTTTACCCGCCAGCTTTACAACATGCTGCAATTGGCGAGGGTTGTTGCGCAAGGCGCACGCCTGCGCGACGAATCGCGTGGGGCGCACTACAAACCAGACTTTCCCGAGCGCGACGACAAGAATTTTCTGAAGACAACGAAAGCGTACTTTGCGCCGGACGCCGATGAGCCTCGATTTGAATTCGAGCCGGTGGATACGTCGCTGATTCCCCCGCGGCCGAGGAAGTATGACGTGGCGAAATGAATTTGAACGTTTGTCAATCTGAGCGAAGCGAAGAACCTATGTACTCTGCTGGTGATGGCAAAATGCATAGGTCCTTCGCTTCGCTCAGGATGACAAAGGTGTTGCAAGCTAGGAGCTAAGGGCTAAGAGCTAATGGCGAATTCCAAATCCGTCCTCCTCAAAATCAAGCGCCAGAACAATCCCACTTCTAAGCCTTACTGGGAGGAGTTCGAACTCGCCCACCACCCCGGCATGAATGTAATCTCCTCGCTCATGGAGATCGCCGCCAACCCCGTCACGCGCGAGGGCAAGGCGACCACGCCCATCACTTACGACTCGAATTGTCTGGAAGAAGTCTGCGGCTCCTGCGCGATGCTCATCAATGGACGCGCCCGCATGGCCTGTTCCGCTTTGATCGACAATCTCGAGCAACCGGTCAAGCTCGAACCGTTCTCAAAGTTCCCCGTCGTGCGCGATCTGGCCACCGACCGCAGCGTGCTTTTCGAGAATCTTAAAGCGGTCAAAGCTTGGGTGCCAATCGACGGGTCCTACGACCTGGGGCCCGGTCCGCGCATCAGCCCGCAGGAGCAGGAACAAGCCTATCCGCTGTCACGCTGCATCTCTTGCTGCTGCTGCATGGAAGCTTGTCCGCAATTCAACGAGGATACTGGCTTCGTCGGGGCGGCGACCATTGCACAGGTACGGCTTTTCAATACCCATCCCACGGGCAAGGAACTGAAGAGCGAACGCCTAGCCGCGCTGATGGGCGATGGCGGCATCCAGGAGTGCGGCTATGCCCAGAACTGCGTTGAGGTCTGTCCTAAGGACATTCCACTGACCCGCGCCATCTCTGAAGTCAGTGGCGAGGTCATGAAGCAGGCCTTCAGTGACCTTTTCCGGCGCTAATTTTTGTCACTTTGCAACAACCACGCCGGGCGGTTTTGCATCTCTTCTCGGGCCATCTAGTTGTGTCGCAGACACATTGCACTCCATCTTGAGTTTCCGACGCAAAGGCCCTGAGCGTGCAAATCCTTTCGCATTCATAGCGCCGATAGGCGGCAGGTAATAGGCGGTAACCAAGAGGCAGGTAACAAGGTGAGTGGTACCAACGTAAGGACCCCGAAGCAGTATCAGGTTTGACCGCTTGACAGCATGGCTTAGAATACCGCCAGTCATCAGTCTTGTGCACCACGGTAAGGAATTTCAGAAGTTGATTCTAAGACGCCAATTCGTTGCTCTGGCCCTGCTCGCCGGTTTGTCGGGAACCGCGTTTGCCGCTCGTTTGACAACCATGCACCATCCCGCGCATCACAGGCACTTGCGATTTTTGCGGTGGAATCCGATGTTCCGCCCATCCCATGAATCGCTCCTGCTGCAGAATGCCGAGATCAACCGGCTCGACCTTCCTCGCATTCAGGACGACGACGAATTGGAAGCGTTAAAGGTGAGTGGGGCTCTGTTGCCCATCCGAGCGAGCGATACGCTGCGCTTCGATCCACGCCTCGACCCCTCGCGGCGCTACAGCCGCCCCTGGACACGCGACTTTACCGAGGATATTGGACAGGCATACTTCCACCGCTTTCACCAGCAGATCCAGGTAAACTCCGCCGTGCGCACGGTCAAGGTCCAGAAAAAACTCCGCCGGCACAACCGCAATGCGGCTCCTGCGGATGGCGACACCGCTTCTTCCCATCTTGCCGGTGTGACCGTTGATCTGCAACGCCGAGGCATGAGCAAGCAACAAGTTCGATGGATGGAGCACTACCTCTTCTACATGAAGGCACTCGGCCTAGTGGAGCCTGAAGAAGAGCGCCACCAGTGGGTGTTTCATATCATGGTCTCTGGCCAGTACGGTCAGTGGCGCGAGACGCAGGATATTGTTCCGATCGAACGTCCTGAGATGCCGCGTCCCGAGACGCAGATTGCCGCCGAGAGCCGCGCCGAGTAGGCTCCGACCGGTCCTGATTCCGATCCGCTACAATTTCAACTCCCTATGATCATCCTCATGGCTGGCCTACCCGGCACCGGGAAGAGCACGCTCGCACGCGAACTGGCCGCCCGCACGTCAGGCCGCGTGTTAAACAAAGACGCTATCCGCCATGCCATTTTCTCGGTGGATGAGATCGAATATTCCTCGCGGCAAGATGATTTCTGTTTCGAGGTTATGCTTGAAACCGTGGGATACCTGCTGCAGCGGCAGCCCGCGCGATGTATCTTTTTGGACGGCCGTCCATTTTCGCGCCGCTACCAGGTCAACAACGTCGTCGCTGCTGCGGCTGCTTTGTACCAGCCGTGGCGAATTCTCGAGTGCGTTTGTTCGGATGAAACTGCAAAGCGTCGCCTGGAACATGACGCGGCCGCCGCCGCCCATGAGGCCGGCAATCGTAACTACGAGCTTTACCTCGAAGTGAAATCCCGCTACGAGGCCATCATTCTTCCGAAGACGGTGATCGATACGGATTGCCCGCTCGAGGGTTGCGTCCAGCGCGGCCTGAATGCCCTGCGCTGATTGTCTTGTGCCGGGCAATTGGCGCTGATCGTGCCTTTCTCTATTCCGTGCCTGCTATACAATCGATGGCTTGTCCGGGAACATCCCAAGGACTCGCCCATCTATGACCCGTCACAGAAGTTTGCATTTTCTCTTGCCGCTCGTGCTCACTGTGCTATCGCTCACATCCGTGGTCGTGGGGCAGACCTCTTCGAAGCCTTCCGACAAATCCAATCCTCCAATCAGCGCGCGAGCCCGCGCCATCCACGACTCTGCCATCGTCGTCGACACGCATGCTGACACGCCTCAGCGATTTCTGGACGAAGGCTTCGACATCGGATCAACCGATCCCAACGATGTTGGTCATCTCAGCCTGGACAAGGCGCGCCGCGGCAATCTCGGCGCCGAGTTCTTCTCCATCTGGGTGGACCCGGAGACCAACCATGGTCATTTTGCCCAGCATACTTTCGACCTGATCGATTCCGTTTACGAGCAGGCAGCACGCCATCCCGATCGGATGATAATGGCTTTCTCCGTCGCCGACATCGAGCGCGCTCATCAGCAGCATAAACTCGCCGCGCTCATGGGCATTGAGGGCGGCCACTCCATTGAGAATGACATGCGCCTGTTGCGCGACTACTATCGCCTGGGCGTGCGCTACATGACGCTCTCGTGGTCGAACACCAACGAGTGGGCGGACTCTTCCGGCGACATCAACGATGCAAAAGTGCAGCATCACGATGGCCTGACCGGCTTCGGCAAGCAAGTAGTCCTCGAAATGAACCGGCTGGGCATGATGGTCGATATTTCTCACGTTGCCGACAAGACATTCTGGGATGTGATCGCGGTCACCAGAGCCCCCGTCATCGCCTCCCATTCATCGGCTCGCGCGCTCGACAGCCATCCTCGAAACATGACGGATGACATGCTGCGCGCCGTCGCCAAGAATGGCGGGGTCGTACAGGTTAATTTTTATTCTGGCTTCCTCGACGAGGACTTTCGCAAGGCCATGGAAGCGCAATCCAAGGATCAGGCGGCTGCGGTTAAACAATATGAGGATCAACTCAAAGCGCAGGGCAAGCCGGTCGCTTATGTCGACCGCGACCGAATCGAGCGCGAGTGGATGGCGAAGATTCCACGTCCGCCGCTGAAGATGCTCATCGATCACATCGATCATATTGCGAAGGTGGCGGGAGTCGATCATCTGGGCCTCGGGTCCGATTTCGACGGCGTTAGCGGCGCGACTCCACAGGGCATCGATTCGGCGGCCGATCTTCCGAAGATCACTCAAGCCCTGCTTGATCGTGGCTATAGCGCGGAAGATATCAAGAAGATACTTGGCGGTAATCTTCTGCGCGTGTTCGCAGCGGTTGAACGCGTGAGCCGCGAGGAATCTTCAGCGCTGGTTCAAACACGGTAGAGCTTTACCACAGGGGGCACAGAGGACACAGGGTAGGGCGCGCAAATGTAGACTACGATCTACCCTGTGTCCTCTGTGCCCCTGTGGTAAAGGATTTTTAAACTGCCATCGAAAGTCGGCAGCCCTCGCTGTCGTACAATGCACTGTTGCCTTTGAGGCGAATGAATTTCCCGCACCTGAGGAGCCCTGATGCACAAGAACTTCGCGATCCTGGTTTTAGTTTCAATGACTGCTTTCGCCGCAGGGGCGCAGTCGAATTCGAGCACGCAGACTCCGCCCACGACCAAGCCCGCACCCAAATCAGGGGCAACGGCCAAGCCTCCGATCCATCGCGCCGCCTCCGGAGCGCCTACGGCCGTTATCGACACTACCGCTGGAACTCTGCGTTGCACCCTGTTTGAAAAAGAAACACCGGAAACGGTCGCCAACTTCATCGGCCTGGCCAACGGTACCAAGGATTGGAAGAATCCCGTCAGTGGCTCGACGAAACACGGCGTGCCACTTTACGACGGCACGATTTTTCACCGCGTAATTCCCAACTTTATGATCCAGGGCGGCGACCCCGCGGGCAACGGCTCGGGCGATCCCGGTTACAAGTTCAAGGACGAGATTGTGGCCACCCTGATGTTTGATCGTCCCGGCCGCCTGGCCATGGCGAATTCCGGACCGGGCACGAATGGCTCGCAGTTCTTCATCACGGAGGTACCGACGCCACACCTGAACGGCCGGCACACCATCTTCGGCCAATGCGACGAGGCCAGCGTTGTCCTCGAAAAGCAGATCGCGCGTATGGCCCGCGACCCCAGCGACGACAAGCCTTTCCGTCCGGTAAAGATAAAACACATCAGCATCGTGCGAGGCAGCTCGGCCACCGCAGCCAAGCCGGCAGGCACCACGGCAAAAAAACCTGCGGCAACGACCGCGCCGAAAACGGCGCCTCCGAAGTGAGGGCTAAACGCGGGACAAGAAAGCGGGCATGGTCACCCCCCGGTGATGTGCCTAAGATTCTTCGCTCCGCCTGAAGAACGGCTCCGCTCAGAATGACGCCTTCGGTTCTTGCTAACGACCAACGACCAACGACAGAATAACTGAAAGGATCCCATGACCCGCCAACCCGGACTCTATGCCACGTTTGAAACCAGCGAAGGAACCATCGTCTGCCGCCTGTTCGAAAAAGAGGCCCCCAAGACCGTCGCCAACTTCGTTGAACTCGCCGAAGGCAAGCGCGAGTGGACGCATCCCAGTACGAACAAGAAATCCAAAGACCGGCTATACGATGGCACCATTTTTCATCGCGTGATTCCTGACTTCATGATTCAGGGCGGCGATCCTCAGGGCACGGGAACGGGCGGACCAGGCTATCAGTTTGAGGACGAGACCAAAGGCTCGCCCCATAAATTTGATAAGCCGGGAAAGCTGGCGATGGCGAATGCCGGCCCCAATACGAATGGCTCGCAATTCTTCATCACGCTGGCGCCGACGACGTGGCTCACAGGGAAACACACAATTTTCGGCGAAGTGGTGGAAGGCCAGGACGTGGCAGAGAGGGTCGTGAAGGTGCCCCGAAGTCGCCAGGATAAGCCGAACAAAGATGTGGTGGTGAAGAAGGTGACAATCGAGAAAGTTTAAGTCCAGGATCTTCCGGAAAAGTTGCCTGCGCGTCCTGATGGCGCGGTCGGTTTCGCTTGCAACGCCGCGGTTTAGGGCTTCGAATGAAACCAGGTGTGTTTGGGCTGGGAGGGTTTTAGAACTACTGTGTCTTGACTAGCGGCACGTGATCACGTGTAATTGCCACAAACCAGCCACTGCTGAGCTCAGTCGGCCATCTTCCTTCCCGGAGTTCCCATGTTTCCCCTAAATAAAAACGTTTTCCGGTTGTACATTTTCCCGGTTTTATTGGTTATCGGCGTAGTAGTTAGCCAGTCGGCGCTCGCTCAGGTTCCCAAGCCAGCTCACGTAGTGGTCGTGATAGAGGAGAACCACGGGTACTCGCAGATCATTGGCTCGTCCCAGGCGCCTTACATCAACACGTTGGCGACACAGGGCGCCTTGTTCACGAAGTCGTATGCCGTCTCCCATCCCAGCGAGCCGAACTACCTCGCGTTATTTTCGGGCTCGACGCAGGGGATCACCGATGATTCTTGCCCGCATACGTTCTCCGTGCAATCTCTGGAGAGCGAACTGATTGCGGCGGGTAAGACGTTCAAGGGCTATTCTGAGGGCTTGCCCTCGGTGGGTTCAAAAACTTGCGCCTCTGGAGCATACGTGCGCAAGCACGTTCCCTGGACGGACTTCTCCAAGGACCTAAACAATGACAATCAACCCTTCACCAACTTTCCGACCAACTTTGCCAATTTGCCGAGCGTTGCGTGGGTGATTCCAAACCTGAATGATGACATGCACGACGGGACTATCCAACAGGCAGACAGCTGGCTACAAACGAATCTGCTGGCCTACGTGACTTGGGCTAACACACACAACAGCCTGTTGATCATCCAATGGGACGAGGACGACGGCTCAACTGGAAACCACGTTGCGACGATCTTTGTCGGACCCATGGTGAAGCCGGGAAAATACAGCGAGGCCATCAATCACTACAATGTTCTGCGCACGATCGAGGACATGTACGGCCTGGCACATCTGGGGAGTAGCGCCACGGCGAAATCAATCACGGACGTGTGGAAGTAGACACTTTAGAGGATCAGGATTGCAGGGGGGGACCAAGAGTGGAGGAGTAGGTCCCCTGAATAACATCAATTCGCAAGCACCGAGATTCCCTCGGCCTTCACGAGGTGGCGATCGGCGGTGACGAGGGTTAATCCAAATACCTTCGCCGACGCTACTAAGAACTGATCGGCGGGATCGCCGTGAGGCAACTTCACACTCGAAACTGCGAGAGCAACGTCGAAAGTTAGAGGCGCTTCATTCACTGGAATCATGCTCATCGCATCCGCGACCCAATCTGAAAAATCGGCGGGTGTCTTGATTCGCTGCTTCCGATGAAGCAGGACAGCTTCCCAGAGGCTAATTGGAGAGAGCCAAAGTTCATTCTTGGAGTCAGTGAGTTCTCTTGTGACTCGGCGCGTGAGACGATGCGGCTCCAGGATGCCCCAAATCCAGATATGCGTATCGAGGAGTAATTTCACTTCCGCCCCGCCTCCCAGTCGCTCTCCCTGCCGGTTGGGCCAACGATATCTCCGACGATTTCGGCCGTTCCGGCCATAGATCCAAGCCAGCTCTTGGGGTGTTCCACGGGCGCGGGCGGCACCACGTCAGCGACCGGCTCCCCAAAACGGGTAACCCGAATGGGTTTGCGCGTCTTCCGAACCTCTTCCAGCATGCCTAGGCACTTGGCTTTGAATTCAGAAATGGCAACCGTCTTCATGAAAGAGATCTTACCATGGTCAACGACCATGGTCAAACTAGATTTACACTCCGATCACCGCCACCAACTCCTTCACTGCCGCCGCGCTCTTTTCTAGCCCCGCCTTTTCTTCGGCAGTCAACTTTATCTCGATGATCTGCTCGATTCCTTTCGCGCCCAGCTTCACCGGCACACCCACGTACAAGCCGTTGATCCCGTACTCGCCCTGCAAGTAGGCGGCGCAAGGCAGAATTTTTTTCTTGTCCTTGAGAATGGCCTCGACCATCTCGGTCGCCGCTGCGGACGGCGCATAGTAAGCCGATCCCGTTTTGAGGTGCTTCACAATTTCCGCGCCGCCGTCGCGGGTGCGCTGCACCAGACGCTCAACAGTGGCTTTGTCCATCAACTCCGTGATGGGAATGCCGGCGACCGTCGAATAGCGCGGAAGCGGGACCATCGTGTCCCCGTGGCCGCCAAGTACGAATGCGGTGACGTTCTCTACGCTGACCCTTAACTCGTCCGCGATGAAGGCGCGAAAACGCGCCGAATCCAGCACGCCGGCCATGCCAATCACGCGCTCGCGCCGGAAGCCACTCATTTTGTAAGCTGCCTGCGCCATTGCATCCAGCGGGTTCGAGACGATAATAAGAATGCAATTTGGCGAATACTTGACCACCTCGCCGACTACTGCTTTCATGATGTTGTAGTTGGTATTGAGTAGATCGTCCCGGCTCATCCCCGGCTTTCTGGGAATGCCCGCCGTGATCACCACCACATCGGAATTCGCTGTGTCTTTGTAGTCGTTTGTGCCGGTGATGTAGGAATCGCGCTTCTCGATGGGCATGGCCTCGAGCAAATCCAGGCCCTTGCCTTGCGGTACGCCTTCGACGATGTCAATCAGTACGACATCGGCTAGTTCTTTTGAAGCAATCCAGTGGGCCGCCGTCGCACCTACGCTGCCTGAACCTACGATCGTTACTTTCTTACGCATGATTTCCTTTCTATGAAATCCTTAAAATAATCTTTACCACAGGGGACACAGGGTCACACAGGGTAGAACTAACTAAGAAAATGATTTACCCTGTGCCCCTCTGTGTCCCCTGTGGTTAGGCTCTTATCTTGCTGCCAATACGGCCGCGCCCATGTTCTCGATAATGTATCCCGCAAACTCGCTGGTTTTTGCTTTGGTCGCGCCCTCCATCAAACGCTCAAAGTCGTATGTGACTTTCTTCTGCAGGATGGTGCGCTCCATGCCGTGTTCGATGAGATCGGCGGCTTCGTTCCATCCCAGGAAGCGGAACATCATCACTCCCGAGAGAATCACGGAGCCGGGGTTGATTACATCTTTGTCCGCATACTTCGGGGCGGTGCCATGAGTGGCCTCGAAGATCGCATAGCCATCCCCGATATTGGCGCCCGGAGCAATGCCCAGCCCGCCTACCTGCGCGGCGCAGGCGTCGGAAATGTAGTCGCCATTCAGGTTGGGACACGCGAGCACCGAATACTCATCTGCCCGGGTCACCACCTGCTGGAAGATCGAGTCCGCGATGCGGTCGTTGATCATGATTTTTTTCTTCCACTCACCGTGTCCGTGACTCTTGTAAATGCGATCGAGTACTTCCTTCACCTCTTTCTCTACGGCCTGACGGAATGAAGGTGGAGCAAACTCCATCCCCGGCTCAACCAGCTCCGCATTCTGTGCGACGGTCAGATCCGGACTCTTGTCCTTGTTGTCGACGATCCAGCTTTCACGCTCCGTGATCACCTGGTCGCGAAACTCCTCGGTGGCCAGTTCGTATCCCCACTTACGAAATGCGCCTTCAGTAAATTTCTGGATGTTTCCTTTATGCACCAGGGTTACAGTTTTGCGGCCGTTTACCAGCGCATCCTGGATTGCCATGCGCACCAGGCGCTTGGTTCCCGTCACCGAAATCGGTTTTATACCAACGCCAGAATCCAAACGGATCTGCTTCTTGCCACCCTTAAGCATGTCGTGGTTGAGAAATTCGATCAGTTTCGAGCACTCCGGAGTTCCCTGCTCCCATTCCACGCCGGCGTACACATCTTCCGTATTCTCGCGGAAGATCACTACATCCATGCGTTCGGGATGCTTCACCGGCGACGGAACTCCCTTGTAGTACTTCACCGGGCGCACACAGCAGTACAGATCTAATATCTGGCGCAGAGCGACGTTCAGCGAGCGAATCCCACCACCCACCGGCGTTGTGAGCGGACCCTTGATCGCAACACGAAACTCGCGGATCGCCTCGACCGTATCGTCCGGCAGCCACGTGTCGAATTTCGCTTTTGCCTTTTCTCCCGCAAACACTTCGTACCACGCTACCCGGCGCTCGCCCTTATAGGCTCGTTCTACCGCCGCGTTGAACACCCGCAATGATGCCTTCCAGATATCGCGCCCCGTGCCGTCACCTTCGATGAATGGAATGATCGGATTGTTTGGCACGTTGTACTTGCCGCCCGCATATCCGATTTTGTTGCCCTCAGCCGGTACCGCCACCCCGTTATACGACCCCGCCATTCGCCATCCTCCTGACAAAATTCCACATCCCGCGTATGAAGCCCCCAATTATAGAGAATCAGGGAGAAACGAGCACACATCCTTCTTCGCCGCTTAAGCCATAATTGCCTTTTAGGGAACGATCGCGTCTGCCGACTCGCGGGAGATTTCATGAAGAACCGTCACCGCCTGGGAGTGATCGTAGGGCTTCTTCTGTGCCTTGCCTCACCCACCTCTGCATTGGCAAAGGACAATCCAACCTACACGCAATGGGGCCGCGATATTACCGTCGGCCCTGACGATGAAACCGGCGAACTCACTTGCATTGCCTGCACGGTTCGCATTCGCGGGCAGGTGGCAGGTGATGTGACCACTGTCGGCGGCAGCATCGTAATCGAAGATCACGGACAGGTTGCCGGCGAAGTTACCAGCGTGGCTGGAAACGTACGTCTCGACTCTGCGGCCAAGGTTTCTGGCGATGTGACCGTTGTTGGGGGTACGCTCCATCGCGGTCCCGAGGCCAACATTGGGGGCAACGTAACGTCCGTGGGCGGCCAGGGCTGGATGATACCGATTTTGCTTTTCCCCTTTCTATTGATCGGAGCGCTGGTTGCTTTCATCGTCTGGCTGGTCCAGCGCCTGCGAAGGCGAACGGCTTCTGCCCCCGCCTTATGAACTATCATTGTGCGACTTGATCTAGCTCCCCACCCTCTACCAGCGGCGTGTCCCGAAAGTCTTGCGAACTCCCAGCGTCATGTAGCGTCCCCAGGGCCCGTTATTGCCCTGATCTGCGGGGCCAAGATTTTTGTTGCGGGCGCCAAGGCGATCAAACAGGAAATGCTGGGTTACGCGGAATTCGAACCCTTTACCGATGTAGATTGCGGCTCCCCACGAGTGCTCAATTCCTATCGCGTCAGGGGACCAGGTGTAGAGCGCCTGCGGAACGGTCTTGCCAAACAAAAAGGTGGGGGCGCCCCACAACATGAAACGCCGGAGGGGAGTCCGTCCGAACGGACGAACCTCCAGGATGCCAGACAGCATGTAGCGTGCAAACATGCTGCAGGGTGCATTCACGCCGCCGTAATCGCGGGCATTGCCTGCACAAATGTTGGGATCGATTTCATTGTGTGGCGGAGCCAGATCAAACTGAGCCCAGCCCCACAGCATATCGCGGGGGAAAAACATGCGTTCGTGGGAGTCATCTGCGTTCCACACGCCCTGGGATGACTTTTCGCTTTGAGCCCTCAAAAATGTCGATAACAGAACCGGGAGTACGACGATCAACACCAACCTTTTCATTCCGCCTCCAGAGTTAATTTGAACTGATTCGTTTGAACTGAGATCGAGGAAAATGGCGCCGGCGTGCCGCGGCTGATACGACATAAGGGCCTTACCACAGGGGACACAGAGGGCACAGGGTAAATCATTTCTCACCTGAGTTCTACCCTGTGTGGCCCTGTGTCCCCCTGTGGTGAAGATTTAAAAATTTCACGGGGGAACCAGGCGCGACCTTTTACCGGCTTCCAGATTTCATATCCCACAGTTCAATTTATCCCGTTCCGTGGAGTGAAAAACGCGTAAAAGGCTGGTTTTGCTGGCGCCCCGGGTTTGGCGGGAGGATTGCTTGGAATCATACTAGGACCTTAGGACGCCCCACATGCCTCAGGAAGTTTCTGTTTCGTATCAAGCGATCAAGAGCAAGGTTTACCGCCTCGTAGATGCACTCGTGGTGGGCGAAAAATCGGAAGCTGAGGTTCAAGAATCAATCCGCCGCTGGTGGGATTTGATCCATCCTGCTGACCGGCACGTTGCCCAGAAGTATCTTCTGGCCGTACTAGAGCGCTCGTCTTCTGCCTTGGAAGCGATCGGAGACGGCCTTTCCTGTAGTTCTGAACCAATATATTCATCCCTGCCTTCAAAGAGACTCAAGCTCGTGGATAGAATCGTAAAGGAAACCACGGTTCGTACGGCTATCTGACGCGTGGATGGATTGAAACACAGTTGAAGCGAGGCCCTGCCAACGATGTAACTCATTCTGCGACGATCAACGAAAACAGTCGGCAACTAGATGACCTAATACAAGGCAAATTGATATGGATAAGGCCTGATCCTCACTGTATCCACTGCCTTCCTGCGCTTGTCTTCCACCTCGGTTCGTAAGTAGTTCCCCAGTCAAAACGTTCACATGGGGTTCGCGACAGTCCTCCAGACAGGAGACTGCTACAATCGGTCGCGTCGTGCCGGGCCGGTGCTTCGGCGCAGGCAATTCGATTGTTCAGCAAGTTAGCACGAAGCGGCTGGGCGTCAGTTTCTATGGCGGGGATGGGCGCGAGCTGACTTCTGAACGTTCCTATGGACTTCGACCAGCTGGAAACCTTTCTCGAAGTAGCGCGCCACGCCTCGTTCTCGCGTGCGGCGGAGAAGCGTTTCCGCACCCAACCGGCCATCTCGTCGCAGATACGGTCTATCGAGGAGGAAGTCGGAGCCAGGCTGTTTGACCGGTCGGGAGGCAGAGTCTCACTGACGGCGGCGGGTAAAGCGTTCCAGAAGTATGTTGAGGAGACCCTCGACGCCCGCAAGACCATGCTGGTGAATCTCGCCGAGATGGAGCGCATTCCGCGCGGCGAAATCACCGTTGGAGCGAATGAAGGTACATGCCTGCATATTCTCCCCGAGGTTTTTGCCGACTTCAAGAAGCAATATCCCGATGTCTCGGTTAACATCAAGAGTGCCGATTACGGCAAGATTCTTGAATCGGTCACCGACAATTCCGTAGACTTCGGCGTAGTTTCTCTCCCTGTCTCGGACAACCGGCTGACCGTGATACTCATCCACCGCGATGAGCTCGTGATTATCGCACCGCCGAACCATTCTTTGGGAAAATTGAAATCGGCGACAATCGCCGAGGTCGCAAAGTATCCGCTGGTCGTGCCCAAGGCCGGCCACACCCGCGATGCCCTGGACCAACTTTTCTACGAGCGCCGGATGAAGCCGAACTACACCATGGAACTCGACTCGAGCGAGCTGCTGAAACGTTTTGTGGCCGCCGGCGTGGGAGTGGGCTTTATTCCCCGCTCCAACATTCAAGAGGATGTTCGCGCTAAGGCACTGGTGGCCATCCCGATGGCAGACGCGCAGCTGCGCCGCGACCTAGCGCTCGTCTTCCGCAAAGACAAAGCTTTGAGCCGGGCTGCGCTTGCATTCATCGAGATTGCGGTCAAACATAAATCCACCGACGAACTGATCCCGGGCGCGAAGTGAAGTCACTTTCCAAACTTCTGCTGCTGATTTCGCTGGTTCCCCTGCCCGGCTTCCCGGGCCTCGCCGCAATTGCTTCCGTGCCACCCGCGCAGGGACCGCAGATGCCGCCCTCGGCGCGCACGCTCATTGCGGTTAAGGTCACGGGGACCAAGCGTTACACCCAGAACGATGTAGTGGCCGCCAGCGGATTACGGATTGGTTCTACCGTCGGTGAGGACGACTTCAAGCGAGCTTCCCGCCGGCTGGGTGATACCGGGGCTTTCAGCGACATTGCTTTCTCCTACTCGTATTCTTCGGCTGGGACCAAGCTCGAATTGCAGGTCACCGATGCCGATAAGTTTCTGCCCGTCCGCTTCGAGGACTTTGTCTGGTATACCGACGAAGAACTCCGGCAGAAATTGAAGGAACACATCCCTTTGTTCAACGGCGACTTGCCGGTTGCTGGCCGTCTGCCCGATGAAGTTTCCGACGTACTGCAGGCTCTGCTCGTGGAAAAAGGCGTCCCCGGGCATGTGAACTACCTGCGCTACGCTCGGGAGGGAGGGCCGATCGAATCGATCAATTACAGCGTTTCCGATGTGCTGATTCGGGTTCGCAAAATGGAATTCACTGGCGCAGGCACAAACGAATTGTCTCTTCTGGAGGCTGCCGCACAACGGATGACCGACCGGGAGTACTCCCGCAGCAGGATGAGCGAATTCATCGAACATCAATTGCTCCCTATCTACCACGCCAGGGGATACTTGAAGGCGTCCTTTGGACCGCCGCAGCCCCATGTGGTCGAGTCATCCACGGCTGATACTGGCGGCGAAGCCCGGAACCAGACCTTCGTGGACGTCGCCCTCGCCGTGGACTCGGGCCAGCAGTACAATCTCAGCCGCCTCGAGTGGTCGGGTAACCGGGAGATCCCGACTGAAACTCTACAGTCCCTGGTCAGCGCCAAACCGGGCCAGCCCATGAACATGGTACGGCTTGCCGACGGGTTGCGAGAGGTCAAGACACTCTATGGCGCGCGAGGATATATCAACTCCTCCATTAAGATTGAAACGCAGTTCGATGATGCTGCCCGAGTAGTCGTGATTCGCCTCGAAGTGAACGAAGACAGTGTTTATCGTATGGGGGAACTCGATTTTCGAGGACTCGACAACAGTCTGACAGCCAAACTCAGGGCGGCGTGGAAGCTGCGCCAGGGAGACGTCTACGACGCGACCTACCTCAAAGAGTATCTGCCTGAAGCCCACAAACTTCTCCCGCGAAGTCTGGATTGGAGCGTCATTTCTCACGTCACCGCCAATGTCCGGGACAAAACGGTAGATGTGGATCTGCAGTACAGCGTCAAGGCTCCGAGGTGAGACACAGGGCGCCGCGGCAACCCTTTAGCGTCAATTCCGTTTTTTGGAACAAATTTGAAGGAATATTCACCGCCATCCAAATTCGGAGTAGGGTGACAACGCCGTGTTGTGTGTGCTTGAGACGACGGCCGTCGCAGTCATTACTGTTGCAGACGGCGACGGTCTAATCAGCAAGGCTTGCCCGGGGCCCTCCCCCCAATCAAAACCGGGCATCGGCGGGGACATGCGGCAGCATGTTCCCGTTTTTTTTTCGCCGGGCACGGGTAGTCTCTTGCGAGCTTTGCATATCAAACCGAACTGGAGTCTGGCCAGAAATCCCGATTTGTAACTTAACAGTGAGGTCGGGCATCATGATGTGAGGGTCTGCTGTCCGTGTCTGGCAGGCACACCGCATTGCGCTTATTCCAACTCAGTAAGGAGAAGAATGAATGAAGTTTCAAACGAAGAAATTCTACCTTGCACTGCCTGCGGTAATCCTTGGCGTCTCGCTGACAGCTTCCTCGGCATTCGCAGCCCCAGGAAAGACATTCACCGGCACGGTCAGCGACTCTATGTGCGGCGCCAAGCACGCGATGCCCGGTGACGATGCAGGATGTACACGGGCATGTGTCAGCAAAGGGTCAAAGTACGCTTTGGTTGTCGGAGACAAGGTCTACACGCTCGAGGCCAACGACAAAGATGCTCTAGAAACCTTGGACAAGCAGGCGGGCGCAAAAGTCACAGTCACCGGCACCGACAAGGACAACACCATCACCGTGAAATCAGTCACAGCCGCGCGATAGGGGGTGCGTCAGAAAGGTTTCGGTACCGGCGGCCCGGTTCCCAGCAGGGACTCGCTCGCAGCCCGGCCCAGTCTCGCTTTTTCCGGCGGGAAGGCTGGAAAGCCCTTTGCGCCCTTTTTTCTTCTCAGAAACCGAAATTCATACTTTCTTTACAAACCATTGTGTTAGATTGTGCATTCTCAATCTCAATTTTTCTTTGTCGGAGGACTAAGGCGTTGGGCAAAGACATGGTTCCCAAGCGGATATTCTTTACCAAGGGGGTGGGGAAACACCGCGAGCGGTTGACGTCCTTCGAACTGGCACTGCGCGACGCCGGAATCGCCGCCCAGAACCTGGTGCGCGTTTCCTCAATTTTCCCGCCAAATTGCAAGCTCGTGGCCCGCAAAGAGGGCGTCAAGTATCTTCACCCGGGAGAAGTCGTGTTCGCGGTTGTCGCGGAGAATTCCACGCGTGAGGCTCACCGCCTGCTGGCCTCCTCCATCGGAGTTGCCATCCCAGCCGACCGCAATACCTACGGATACCTCAGCGAGCATCATTCTTACGGCGAAACCGAAGACGCAGCCGGAGAATATGCCGAAGAGCTGGCCGCGGAGATGCTCGCCACCACACTGAACGTCGAGTTCGACCCCGACCGTTCATGGGACGAGAAGAAGCAGATTTACCGCCTGTCCAACAAAATCGTGCGCACCGCCAACGTCACGCAATCCGCTGTAGGTGACAAGCGCGGCCTGTGGACCACGGTGATTGCCTCAGCCGTTCTCATCTTCGATTAGAAGCCGGTGGCAAGACGGCACTCCTGATCCAGCGCTCAGCCGTTGGCCTTAATCATCTGCTCAGCATGCTTGCGGGAAGTTTCGGTCAGCTTTGCGCCGCTCAACATGCGGGCGACTTCTTCGGTGCGCTCCTCGCCAGTAATGGCGCGGATGCTGGTACGGGCACGGCCTGCGAAGTCCTTTTTCTCGATCACGTAATGGTGGTCGGCGAAGGTTGCGATCTGCGGCAGATGAGTCACGCACAGCACCTGATTGGAGCGCGCCAACGCTTTCAGTTTCCTGCCGACGGCCTCCGCAGCGCGGCCTCCAATGCCAGTGTCGATTTCGTCAAAAACAAGGGTACGCTGCGAGGATGCGCGCGAAATGCCGCCAGCAGCAGACTTTTTGGGCGCAAGTGCTCGCGTCGCTTTTGGCGTCTTGCCCAACGACGCGGCCCCGGCTTCCACGCTGACCTTGAGCGCCAGCATGACCCGTGAGAGTTCGCCGCCGGAGGCAATGTGTTCCAACTGCCGCAGCGGCTCGCCGGGATTGGTTGAGATCATATAAACCACCTGATCAATGCCCGAAGCCGACCAGTTGCCTTCTTCTTCCGAACTTGTGATTTCGACGCGGAAAGTCGATTTCATCGCCAGATCGTTGATCTCGGCCTCGACGAGCTTTTCCAGCTTGCGCGCGGCCTCCTCTCTCTTTTTGGCTAGGGTGGTGGCGTTCCGCAGGTACTTCTCGGCGGCGGCGGCTAGTTGCGACCGGAGCTGGCGCAGGTTTTCATCTTTGTTCTCGACCTCCGAGAGTTTGCCCGCCACATCAGCTCCAAACTGAATGACATCATCGAGCGTAGGCCCGTATTTCCGATTCAGGCGATCGAGCAGGGCGAGACGATCTTCGACTTCGGCCAGATGTTCTGGTGAGGCGTGAATGCCCCCGGCATAGTCACGTAGGGTTGCGCCTACATCTTCCACGCTGATCCGCGCCGTCTCAATCGCGCCCAGTGCTTCCTGGAATTTCGGTTCGTAGCGGGCGAGCTCCTCGATCTGTTTCTGCGCCGCTCGCAAGGACGACGAGGTCGAGGCGTTCCCTTCGTATAACAAATCGAAGGCATTCATGGCGGCGGTGTATCGGTTTCCAGGTGCTCATCTTCCCCGGGCTTCAGCCTGGCCTCTTCAATTTCGCGCCTTTGAAACATCCAGAGATCAAGCAGTCGCAGGCGGTCTTGTTCGTCGCGTTCAAGATCTTCGATGCGGTTGCGGATTTCGGTCCATGTACTGAATGCGGCGGCGACGGGCTCTAACTGGCTGCCCGCGAAGGCATCGAGCAGCCCAAGGCGCGCCGGACCGTCAAAGGAAAGGATGGATTCGTTTTGCGCATGGATGGTCGCCAGATGCGGCGCAAATTGGCGCAATACCGCCACCGTTGCCGGCTGGTTGTTGACGAAGACACGGCCTTTGCTTCCGGCCGTAATCTCGCGTCGCACGATCAGTGAGCCGTCGTCAGACTCATCGAGCCCGTTCTCTTCTAGAATCTTGTTCAGCGCTTTTTCGGACGCGCTCTCGGCCTCGAAGACCGCGGAAATCACGGCGCGCTCTGCACCCGTGCGGATCACGTCGCTGGAAGCCTTCTCTCCGAGCAGCAGGGCCAAAGCGTCGATCAGGATGGACTTTCCCGCGCCGGTTTCACCGGTCAGCAGGTTGAGGCCCGCAGCGAACCCGACCGCGACATTATCGATGACCGCGTAGTTCTCAAGGCGCAGTTCGATCAGCACAGGTTGTCCTGAAATGATGAAGTTTGAGCGCAGCATAGCACGAAAATGCTTGCCAGTTCGCGGTCGTCGTCGTTTCTTACCCGGACAATGTCTAATGAAACGAGTTAGATGGGGAATCGAGTGCCGAAGCCTTCAAACGGACGGTTGAAGGAGGTACTAGTTACCTCGCAAGAAGGCCACGGCGGAAACCGTGGCCTCTCTCATCACGCGGTTCTATACAGCCTTTCTGAGCGTTCCCGTACTTTCGGATCCTCGCTTGGCCACGGATTCGCCGCTGCAAGTTTTGCATCCGGCAACGGCTTCTTTTCGACGCTCCCGCAGCCGGCTCTGGAACGCATCCCATCGTCCCCCAATGCCCACTGCGCTGTTACTGAGGACTACCGAATCGGTGCCCGCGGGCACGACTCGTTCCGTAGTGGAGCCGCCAGAATCAACTGCGGACCCTTCCGAGCCCGCGGCCCATCCTGACGTCCTTTGCACGGCGCCGGATGTTCCTTCCGCTGCGCGCTCTGAGGGAGAATTGCCCGGCATCTGCTGGGTTGTCGGCGTGATGTTCCGGTCGGTTCCCTCGCGATGCATCACTGGGCCCGCCTGCCAACTGGAACGATAGCGGCCCTCATAGTCGGACCAATTCTTCTCCGACTGCACGTCCGATTCCTTGTAGGGCGGGAAGCCTTCAACCTGCTGTTTGGTCAGGTCCACCGCGAACTCGTCCTTGTGCTCAGCCGATGCTCGCAAACGGTCAGTCGGCACGATGAATTTGTTGGTGGTCAGCCACCCCCCGGTGTCCACGACTACGTAGCGGATCAGTCCGGTCGAATGATCGAAAATAACGTCGTCGATCATGCCCAGCTTTTCATCGTTCAAACCATATAACTTCGCTCCGCGGATATCCTCTGCAGCGTCAGAAAAGCGGTAATCGCGCAATGTTCCCTGGTGTCCCATTTTGCCATCCTCCTGTGAATAAGTGCCTTTTTGCCTTCGCTTGAGACGATGCAAGCACCACTTGGATGCCGCGCTGGCCGCAAGCGTTAGCGGAAAAATAAGGTTGATGGATCGGATACATGCGAGTGATCCAGCTGGTCCCTCATCTATAATCAATCAAGGTGATTCCCTGAATCCGATGCATTTTTTCCCTTTGCCTGCAGTCATGATTGGCGGCGAGGTGCTGGATATGATGTCCAACACCGGCCCCGTGGCCAAACTCGTTCTCCTCATTTTGCTCGCCTTCAGCGTCCTCTCCTGGGCCATCATCCTGACGAAGTGGAGTTTGCTGCGCCGGGCCCGAGTACAGAGCGGACGGTTTGTGCGCGCGTTCCGCAAGGCGCAACGGCTTCAGGATATTGCTGCCGTTGCGGATCAATTCCGTCCCAGCCCGTTGGTCGGCGTATTCGAGGGCGGCTTTGAGGAATATAAGCGCCAAGTAACGGGGCAATCGGCGCTGTTGCGCAGCATCACCGGAGTGCAGCGCGGCATGCAGATCGGCGCCTCCGAGGAAGTCACTCGCCTCGAACGAAACCTACCCTGGCTGGCAATCACCGCCGCAGTGACGCCGTTCATCGGACTGTTCGGCACGGTGTGGGGTATCATCGATGCCTTTCACGGATTAGGTACGGCGGGCGCGGCGACGCTGCGCGCTGTGGCCCCCGGTATCTCGGAAGCGCTGATCACTACCGCCGCTGGACTCGCGGCCGCCATCCCCGCAGTCATCGCCTACAACCTTTTCGGCAGTTCGATCCGCGAACTCGCGGCTCGCAGCGATGACTTCGCGCTTGAAGTGCTCAACGCCGTCGATCACCTGCAGCCGCAGCCGGCGGCCGAAGTGAGGCGCTGATGGCGTTCACTACTGCCAACGGACGCACGCAGACGGCACTGGCCGATATCAACATCACTCCTTTGGTGGACGTGGTTCTCGTGCTGCTCATCATCTTCATGGTGACAGCTCCTGTGCTTCAATCCGGAATTGATGTGAGTGTGCCCAAGACGCGCACCGTAAAAGAAATCACCGAAGAACGCATGGTGATCACGATTAATAAGGATCAGCGTGTCTTCCTCGGCAACGACGCCATCAACATCAACGAGATTGGCGTGAAGCTGAAGCAGAAGATTCGCGACCCGCGCAACCAGTTCATCTTTGTGCGCGCGGACGAGAACGTCCCCTTCGGCGCATTTGCCACGATAATGGACGCAGTGAAGCAGTCGGGGATCACCAACGTCAGCATCGTGACCCAGCCTCTGGAACAAAATGGCGGCAAACGCTGAGATTTTTTTCGAGCACGAGCGTTGGGGCCGTGCCCTGACGTGGTCGGTGGGCCTGCACGTTGCCATCGTGGCGAGCCTGCTCGTCTACTCTGCCGTTTTTACCGGGCCCAGCGGCCAGGGATGGGGTGCCGGTGGCGGCGGAGAGGCCATGGGAGCCACGCTGGTGAGCACCGTGCCCCTGCCCTCCAGTGCCAGGCAGACGGAAAACATTCTGGCGAATGAATCGAAGGGCCTGACCAAGTCACAACCCAAGCCTGAAAAAATAGAGCCGGATGCGATTGAGATCCAGGGTAAGAATGCAAAGATAAAACCGAAGAAAATCGAGACAGCTACTAAAGCAAAGCCCCAACCCGCGCCGGTGGAAGAAACCAATCAGGTGGCGTTTGGAGAGGGCGGACCGGTAAGTGGTCCCTACGGCGGTTTCAGCGCCGGAGGGGCAAAGGGCGGCTTCGGTTTCACTGGAGGTGGCGGGGATTTCGGAACGCGATTTGCCTGGTACGTACATGTAGTGCAGCAGAAAGTTGCGGAAAACTGGCTCAAGTACGAAGTCGATCCTCGCGTAAGCACGGCGCAACGGGTCTACATCACATTCGATATCGCGCGAGATGGGCATCCTGCGAATGTGCAGGTGGAGCAGTCGAGCGGTGTGCCGTCGCTCGACATTTCCGCTCAGCGCGCCATTCAGAGGATCGACACTTTTGGGGCATTGCCGCCGGATTATTCCGGCAGCAAAATCTCCGTGGAATTCTGGTTTGACTATAAGAGATGAACCTCATCGGTAATCACTCGCGGACCTCTGATTATCTTTGTGCCTCTCAAAAGGAGCACAATGAATCAAACGTGTTCATCGCCTATATTAACTGCATGAGGAATTAGAATCTTGCCAAGGAATACATGTCGCTTTACGATATTGTCCTACAGAATATGTCTTCTCGGAAAACGAATGCACGGTAGCGCAAGACCAGCCCTGAAGCGGCGCTGGCGCTCGGATAGACTCCTGCTGTCCCTGTTTGTCCTCAAATTTCTGTGCGTATCGGTTCCCTGCCTTAAAGCCCAGGATTGGATTAAGACCGGCACCGGCCTCGGCGTGGAAAAGGTCCGCCTGGCAGTCGCGGACTTTAAGCCGTCGACGAACGACCCGCAAAATGCCGCACTGCTTAAAACTTTCAACGACACCTTGTGGAACGATCTCGATAATTCGGGCGTCGTCGAATTGGTTTCTAAGAGTTTCTACCCGTTGCAAGTGCCAGGCCAGCCCACAGATGTAAACTTCGCAGCCTGGAATTCTGCTCCTCCCAATGCTGCAATGCTGGTCTTCGGCAGTCTGGGGGTCACGGCGGACAGGCTTACAGTCCAAGGCTGGCTTTTCGACGTAAAGAACACGGCCTCACCGCAGGTATTGGGCAAACAATATTCCGATGCTGCTAATGAAGCAGCGGCTCGGTTGACGGCGCACAAATTCGCGGACGAGATCGTCATGCGCCTGGGCGGAGGCATCCCAGGAATTGCCGAGAGCCAAATCTATTTCGTAAGCGATCGAACCGGCCACAAGGAAATCTGGGTGATGGACTACGACGGTTCGAACCAGCGCCAGATCTCGCACTTGGGTTCGATCTCCCTTTCACCACGGATTTCTCCGGACGGTTCGCGGCTGGCATTCAGTTCACTGACCAAGAGCGGTTGGGAGATTATGATGTACTCTTTCGATCTCAACCGGATAGTCAGTTTCCCGCACTTTGGGGGGACTAATCTGTCGCCGGCATGGTCGCCGGACGGCCTGAAACTGGCCTTCTCGTCGTCGCGCAGCGGAGAGTCGGAGATTTATGTGGCTGACGCCTCCGGCGCAAACCCGCGGCGCATGACCTCGTCGAAAGGTCCCGATGTGTCCCCGGTCTGGAACCGCAAGACTGGGGCTCAAATCGCTTTTGTCAGCGGGCGCACAGGCCTCCCACAGATCTATACGATGGAAGCCGATGGCACCAACCAACAGCGCCTCACCGATCAGGGATACGCCGTCTCCCCTGGATGGGCTCCTAACGGGCAGTTTCTGACCTTCGCCTGGGTTCGAAAGTATGGTCCGGGAGCGCCGGGAGCGTCCGATATTTACCTCATGGATATTGCCAGCAAACAATTCGTACAGCTTTCTCACGACGGTGGACGAAACGATTTTCCATCGTGGTCCCCGGATACGCGGCACATCGTGTTTCAATCTAGCCGTTCCGGCAAAGAAGAAATCTGGATGATGCTGGCCGACGGTACCAAAATTCAACAGTTGACTTTTACCGGTCGTAATACCCAACCCAACTGGAGTTGGAAATAAATACACTTCGTCAGATCTCGAATGTAATCATTTGAGGTCGTTAGGGAGGATCAAGTGAAACACCAGCGCATAAAGTGGTTCACGCTCGTTGTCGCCTTGGGTGCCGTCATGATGTTGGGCGCCTGTAAGAAGAAAGCTGCCCCGCCACCACCACCGCCGCCACCGCCGCCGCCGGCTCCTACCGCTTCCATTTCGGTGGATCCAAACTCGATTCAAAAAGGACAGTCGGCGACGCTGTCATGGCAGACCACCGGCGCCACTGACGTGTCCATTGATGGTATCGGCGCGGTCCAACCCAGCGGCTCGCAACAGGTTTCCCCGGCCGATTCGACGACCTATCACCTGACCGCAAAGGGTTCGGGAGGGACGCAAGATGCGACGGCTCGGGTCAGCGTCACGCAGGCTCCTCCACCGCAAACCGAGAATACTTCGCTTACGGATGAGGCTTTGTTCGCTCAAAGCGTCAAGGATGTTTACTTTGATTACGATAAGGCTGACATCCGCGGCGATCAGCAGAGTTCGGTCCAAACCGATGCGCAGTTTTTGGGCCAGCATTCCAACATGAACATCACGATCGAGGGGCACTGCGACGACCGCGGTTCCACCGAATATAACCTCGCTCTGGGAGACCAGCGCGCTACCGCGGTCAAGAATGCGCTGACTACGCAGGGTGTCAACGCCAGCCGCATCAAGACGATCAGCTACGGCAAAGAAAAGCCTTTCTGCACCGAGAGCAACGAAGCTTGCTGGCAGCAGAATCGTCGTGGTCATCTGGTCTATCAGAAGTAGCAAGACGTTTCAGAGATACTGGGGGACGCTGGCTCGGCCGTCGTTCCCCAGGTTTAAAACCCTTGGCGGGATTGACAGGTTGCTGACGACCTCACATTCGTGTTGTCCGCAAAAATCGCGCGCCCTGCCATCTCGCAGGTACTTTGACACAGCGGCGTTCGTGCCGAATGGCCACAGCCGGTCGCATGCCCAACGCATCTAATACTCGAAGCGTTCAACAAGACCGATGGAAACTCTTATGAGACTACAACGCGTTTCTACCCTCTTTGCCCTGCTCGCGACGCTCTGTGTAGGAGCAGCGCCGGCTTGGGGTGTTAACAAGGAAATGATCCAACTGCAGACCCAGGTTCAGCAACTGCAGGAACAGATGACGGCCATGCAACGCAGTTTCGACGAGCGTATGGGCGTCATGAGGAATTTGGTGGAGCAGGATACTGACGCAGCCAACAAAGTCGCTGCAGCGCTGAATACTCTGCAGACTAGCCTGCAGAAGCAGCAGGGGGATGTAACCGGCCGCTCAGACCAGCTGTCTGGCCAGATCCAGACGCTGAACGATACTCTCGATGAGCTCAAGGTTCGCCTGGCGAAGGTGACCAAGCAACTCGAAGACATGCAGGCGACGCAGCAGAGTCTGGCGACACAGCAAACCCAACAACAGGCCCAGCAGCAGGCTCAGGCGCAGGCTCCTCCGCCGGACGTGCTTTACAACAACGCGCTCCGCGACTACAACGGCGGCAAGAACGAGCTCGCCGTGCAGGAGTTTTCCGACTACATCAAGTTCTATCCCAACACTGATTTTGCCGGAAACAGCTATTACTATCTGGGAGAGCTCCAGTACCGCCAGGGCAATTACCAGCAAGCAGTACAGAGTTACGACCAGGTGCTGCAGAACTTTCCCGGCGGCAACAAGGCTGCCTCAGCGCAATTGAGGAAAGGTTTTGCCCTGATCGAACTGGGCAAGCAGGATGATGGAGTGAGCGAACTACGCCACCTGATCCAGCGCTATCCGCACTCGAATGAAGCCCTGCAGGCCCGCGAACGGCTTCGCAAACTGGGCGTCGCAGCCTCGGCCAAGCCTGGAGCGTAGCTGGGAATAGTTAGCGGCTGATTGGCGAATCCGGATGCTGAAGCGCCGACGCCGCACCCGTTTCGCGAACGGCTGAGCTCAGACCGTGCGATGATGTTTCGGTCGATGGTGCTTCGTCGCTTTGTGCGCGTGATGGCGGACGGTCCGAGGGTGTTTTGACGACACCAGCATCAGCGAAGATTGAGGCTGAGCAGACTCTTGGCTCCATCCAAAGCCGCTAAACATTGCAAGCATTCCTAAAATGCAAAACAATCGCTTCATATCCATCCTCCGGCTGCGAAACCCTGATACTTTGCGACTACGAACCTTATCTATTTTATGACGATTCCCTGAGCAAATATTTGAGAGTAGCCTAAACCTTTATCGACAAACTTGATACTCACTGGTTTCATCTAATGCCCTATCATCTTGGATTCGAGAATTAGCAGGTAGCAAACATGACGCAAAATACCCATGACCAAGACAAGTCCAAAGGAGCCACCGAGGACGACAACAGCAAACAACCGGGCAATGCCGCCTTGCAAGGCCAACTGGGCCACCGGGATTCGGACCCGCTTATAAAAGACGCGGACTCGGACTTCCCCGAGCCCGGTAACAGCGCGGAACACAGTGGCGAGCCGGAGACGGGTACAACAGTGACGAAACGCAAAATTCCCGCCTGAAATTCGTGAGCGCGGAGGACAATGATCCGTCAGGCGGAAGCTCGAAGCCAATGCGATTGAAACAACTAAGATTTCTTTTGATCCTCACTGCAGTCTTGTGCTGCATCCCCGCCACGCGCTTTTATGAGATCGACCTTCCCCTCTTTCGTTTCCTGAGGGGTCAGAACCATGTGGATCCCTTGTCTCTCCATTTATCGGGCGAGTTCGTCGAAAGCAATCTTGGGACAGCACGGGAAGCCGACGGCTCGATTACGGTCCGCATGATCGCGCAGCAGTACCTGTTCGTGCCCCACTGCATCCTTGTACCCGCCGGCGTTCCCATTCGTCTGCGGGTTACGAGCGCGGATGCGGTGCACAGTCTCAGCTTCAGCGATACCAACTACGCGGTGAAGGTTGTGCCCAGCAATGTCAGCGAGGCGCGGCTTCAGTTTCCTCATCCCGGCGAATACAAAATGCCCTGCCGGGAATTCTGCGGAGCCGGTCACTACGCCATGAGATCGCGCCTGGTGGTAGTGTCTCGCGATCAGTTCCCCAACTTGCAACCGGATGAAAGGGGAAACTGTGCGGCGCGCTAGCTCGTCTTCGATGCGGCAAAATCCAATCCGCAGCCTTGCCACTGCCTTAATCCTGTTTCTCTTGCTGCCCCTTGTGTTCGGCGCGACTTTTCTGTTGCAAACCGGCTCTCCGCTTGTAACTCGAATCCCCTCCAATATTGCATGGACCAGTGAGACCCTTGTCCGCGCCTCCGGCGGCGACGCCTTCCACGGAATGCTCCTCGCCCGCCGATGTGACCATTGCCATGGGACGGAAGGTTTCAGTCCCGCAGCCTCCTCCCCAAACCTTGCGGGCATCGACCGGCCATCCATCTGGAAACAGCTAGAAGATTTCCGCACCCAGAAGCGCATTTCCCCTGTGATGCAGCCTATTGCCTCGTCCCTCTCGGAACGTGACGTAGCCGACGTGGCGGCCTATTACTCGATGCTGCCGAACTTTCCCGATCCGCAGGATAATCGCAGCTTCCCTCAATCTGCACCTCAACCGGCCCATGTCGCTCTGGCGTCCCGCCTGGTCTCGACCGGAGACGGCGAGCGCGGCATACCGCCCTGTCAGGCGTGCCACGGCCCCGTTGCCTATCGCACGGGAGCGCCCGCGCTTTCAACTCAGAACGCAGAATACATCGTGAGACAACTGGAAAAATTCGCCGACAACACCCGCTCCAACGATATCAATATGCCGATGCGCACCATCGCCAGCCAACTCACAGAAGAAGAAAAACACGCCCTCGGAGAATATTACGGTTCTGGTCTCGGCCTACTTCCCGCGGCCGCTACCGCGCCGCGGTAGCTCAAAGCCGCGTCCCTGGCAATTCACCTCGATCTAACCGTCACAGACGTTGTCTTGCGGGAATCAAGAACGAGGCTTTGTAGCGGGGCGCGCGAGATTTGGAATGGGCCGGCGATGCGCGGAGTCGTCGATCAAGCGGGCCAGGCGCTTTCGCCGCGTTTCTTCTTTCTTGGCGCTGATCACCCACCAACTACAAGTGCGACGATACCACGGAGGCTGTGCTTGAAAGTAATCCCAGGCACCTTTGTTGGCGCGAAAAAGCTTCTCACACTCGGGGGTAAGTTTGGCGCCTTTTCTTTGCTCGTAGGCATAAATCGCGGACCTGTCCTCGGTGCGGCGCTGAAACGCTTGTAGACCCGCGTTGTGCACGAGTCCCAACTTCTTGAGCGCGGCCATGCGTTTGATGTTGATCGCGCTCCACGTGCTCAGCGATTTGCGTGGCGTGAAGCGAATCGAGTAACTGACTTCATCCACGCTCTTGCGCACGCCATCGATCCAACCAAAACATAGAGCCCCGTCGACCGCTTCCGGCCAAGTAATGCTGGGCTTGCCCGAGTCTCTCTTGTAGAAACCGACCCAAAGTTCCTGGAATTGGTCGTGGTGCTGCTCAAGCCATGCACGCCACTCGGGCGGAGACGCAAAGAAAGCCAGTCTTATAGGCCGAGGAACCATCGCTTGTCGACAGAAGTATATGACAATAAGAATCGGTCCCGCTTGAGGCGGTGGGTTTTCGCAAACAGTCCTGCGCTGGCGTCAATCATTCGTAACTTTTGACCCGATGGGGCATCTTATTGCTCAAGTAGGCACGACTATCGGGCTATATATTCCCGTTGGGTGGGGTTGCATGAACCAAGTATTGATCGCCTGTTCTATTCTCATGCTCACGCTGACAACGAGCCCGCAGGACACCCCCGCATCCGATGCTCGCAAAAGCACCGCGCCCAGTTCCCCAATCCTGGTGGAACTCTTCACCTCTGAGGGATGCTCTAGCTGTCCGCCTGCGGACCGGCTTCTGCAGGATCTGGACCGTCAGCAACCAGTGCCGGGCGCCAACCTGATTGTCCTGAGCGAACATGTTGACTATTGGAATCATGACGGCTGGAAGGATCCCTTTTCATCCAGCCTTCTGACCGACCGTCAGAATGCCTATGTAATACATTTCGGACTGAGCAGCGCCTATACTCCGCAAATGATTGTGGATGGTAGCGCGGAATTCGTTGGGAACAGCTCTCAGCAGGCCAAAGCGGCCTTACAGAAAGCTCTCGCCATGAACAAGACTGAAGTTCGTGTATCGTCTATTTCGGTTGACGGGACTACGCTCCGGGCACACGTGGACGCCACCGTTCTACCGCCAAATGGACCCTCGCACGGTGAGGTCTTCGTTGTGGTGGCGCTGAAGCATGCGGAATCGCAAGTTCTGGCCGGCGAGAATGGTGGGCACAGACTGACCCACGTCGGCGTGGTGAGAAGTCTTACAAAGGTCGGGAGTGTTGACACGAAGAAAAGCTTTGATGCCGACGTTCGTCTCGCGTTGAGCCCCTCAGACAATCCGGCGAATTTGAGAGTAGTCGCCTTCGTTCAGGCATCGGGACCGGGCAAGGTGCTCGGCGTGACTATGCAGCCAGTGTCACACTGAACTCGCGGACCAAGCCCACCCTTATTCACACAGTCAGCGTCCAGACTCGCACTTTGCCCTTGACACCGAACCCTCTCAGATGCAAAATTCCCGGCGCCTCTCCGAAAAGCAATTCCCGCTGAGGGGGGAAGGCGGACTCCTAGGGACGAACAGCTATTTTAGCCTCGTTTGCAAGAAGACTACCTCTTTTTGGGCCTGTAAGAAGGGTGCTCCGAAGAACCGCGCCTTATCAGGATCGCGTTGCCACTCTGCGGACACACATGGAGGTAACTATTATGAAAATGGGCCAAATAATATTCGCGGCTGTCCTTAACCTTCTGGTTTGTCTCTCAGCGGTGATAGTGGGTTTGGTTCTTTACAAACGTTATAGACCGCCTGATTTTGGCAACCACCGATACACACGATGGGCATTTTGGTTCTTGTTGGCACGGTGGATTGCGCTGACGGCCGCATATTGCACTCTGATTGCACTACCTGATAGCGACAAGTTGATGCTGGGCTTCATCGACCTTACGAGTGTCTGCGACATGGCCTTCGCTTGGATCTTAGTGCAAGGCGACGACTTCGCGCCTCAAAGAACTCTATATGCCTTCGTTGGGTTCTGTTTATTCTTGTGGGGGTGGAATCTTGAGTTTAGCCCGTCCAGCGATAATTGGGGCGCCCCCTCGAATGCCTTTTCCGCCTTCACGATGCCGCTGGTTGCCTTCGCCTTCCTGCTGCGCTTACGCGGAGCTGCATCGTCCATTCTATTTTTAATGGCGCTGGCCTATTCAGTTGTCCAACTCCGGGTTTCGGCCGCTCTACACAGATCGACCTTGGTCGTTGGATTTGAAAGCGTATCCGGCTATCTTCTCGCGCTCGCAATCGGCAAAATTGTGGTAGGCAGTATGATCTACGGATTATTCTTCGCGCCTGTAGGGGATTACGGGTTCGCAACCACAGAACTTACCACGGCAGCAAGAGCCACCGTGAAGAAAGCACTGAAAAAGGCGTTTAAGGTCGGAGTAAATCTGTTAGTCGCCCTCCTGGCCGCGATCATAGTCGAGAAGTTTTGGCCCGTGATTTCACGGTATTTGCCAAAAGTAGGCTGATCGCGCTGCCAACCCATCTTTGAATGAGGATCGGATCCGGCTTATTTCTTTGACCTGCGACTTTGGCGCTGCGAGGGGATGAATACGTCGGGGAAGGTTCCTGACATCCCGCTACCCAGTTTGCAATGACAACCGTCTTGTTCGAGGCCGAACCCGGAAGCCAGTTTTACCGCAACTCCTCCATCACAGCATCCAGCACTTCCCTGCCCGGACGCGTCATCGATTCCGGCAGCGTAGCCAATGGCTGGTCCACGACGTCCAGCATATCGATGAAGTTGGGAGCTTTGGTGTTCACGTAGAACACACCCGTCAGTACCTCGCCCTTTTCGTGGGCTTCGGTCAGCCGCGAGATCGCACGAATCTTATCGGTTGGGTCGTACTCTTCCTCCAGCTTGCGCAATTGCAGGTGCGAACCGTCGTGCATGGTCACGCTGACCGTCGTGCCGGGATCGTATTCCACCGCGATATCTTCGAAGTGCGGCACGAAGCTGATCTCCTGCAGAGTCTCTTCGTGGTCCTTTACATATTTGTAGGACTTGGTCGAGCCCTCGTGATCGTTGAAGGTCACACAAGGCGAAACCACGTCGAGCATCACCGTGCCTTTGTGTGCAATTGCGGCTTTCAGCATGGTGCCCAGTTGCCTCTTATCGCCCGAGAACGACCGTCCCACAAGGGTTGCGCCCAGTTGAATGGCAAGTGCGCAGGTGTCAATCGGCGGCAGATCATTCAACACGCCGGACTTGAGTTTCGAACCCAGATCGGCCGTTGCCGAAAACTGTCCCTTGGTCAGACCGTAAACTCCGTTGTCTTCGATGATGTAGATGATCGGCAGATTCCGCCGCATGAGGTGCACAAACTGGCCGATGCCGATGGAAGCCGTGTCGCCGTCGCCGCTCACACCGATACAGATCAACTTACGATTGGCCAGCATGGCTCCGGTAGCCACCGAGGGCATACGTCCATGCACGGCATTGAAACTGTGGGAGCGGCTCATGAAGTAGGCTGGTGTCTTCGAGGAGCAGCCAATGCCGCTGGGCTTGATCAGCAGTTCCGGCGGCACGCCCATCTCGTACATGGCCTCGATGATGCGTTCGGAAATCGCGTTATGCCCGCAACCGGCGCACAAGGTCGTCTTCCCGCCTTTGTACTCCATTACAGTAAGGCCGATGCGGTTGGTCTTCGGTCCCGTGGTTCCGGGCTCGACTGTTGGAGTCGTTGCCATCTACTTACCCTCCATCGTGGTGAGTTCGTCGGTAATGGACCGCGCATCGAGCGGCAGTCCGGTGATGTGTGCGATACTGCGCAGCCGCGCGATCAACTCCGGCTTAAGGTCCAGTTTCAGCAGCGTGAGCATCTGCGCGTCGCGGTTCTGCTCTACCACGTAGACGGGATCGTGCTGCTCGATGAATTCATGCACCTCCCGCGTGAACGGATATGCCCGCAGCCGCAGGTAGTCGGTCTCGATGCCGTACTCGTCGCGCAATTGATCGCGGCTTTCCGTGATGCCCCAGTGCGAGGTGCCATAGCCGATGATTCCGATTTTCGCGTTATGGCCTTTGGTGATCTCGGGCCGCGGCACGAAGGACCGCGCCGTCTCGAACTTGCGGTTCAACCGCTCCATGTTGTTTTCAAAATCGTCGGCGCGCTCGCTGTATTGCGCCCTTTCGTTGTGGCCGCTGCCCCGCGCAAAATAAGCCGCTGCAGGATGATCCGTACCCGGAAGGGTTCGATAACCGATGCCGTCCCCGTCGACGTCTTTGTAGCGAGCGAACCCGCCCAACCGCTCGAGATCCTCTTTGCTGAGAACCTTTCCGCGATTAATTGGGGTGGTGGGATATTCAAATGGATCCGACATCCAGTTATTCATCCCCAGATCCAGATCCGACATAACGAACACCAGCGTCTGAAACTGCTCTGCGAGGTTGAAAGCATCAGGAGCCATGCTGAAACACTCGGTCACCGAACATGGCAACAGCATGATGTGTTTGGTATCACCGTGGGAAAGAAATGCAGTCGAAAGGATGTCGCCTTGCGATGTACGAGTCGGCAGGCCAGTCGAAGGGCCCACGCGCTGGATATCCCAGATCACTCCGGGCACCTCCACGTAATACGCCAGTCCGGCAAACTCGGACATCAAGGAGATGCCCGGCCCCGCAGTCGCAGTCATGCTGCGCGCCCCTGCCCAGCCCGCGCCAATCACCATTCCGATGGCTGCCAGCTCATCCTCCGCCTGCACGATGGCGAATGTTGCTTTGCCATCCGGACCAATGCGGTATTCCTTCATGTATTCAATCATCGTCTCCACCAACGAAGACGAAGGCGTAATCGGATACCAGGTCACAACCGTGCACCCGGCAAACATGCAACCCAGAGCGGCGGCGGAATTCCCGTCGATTATGATCTTGCCCGCGGTCTTGTCCATGCGCTCGATGTAGAACGCGCCCTGCTTTTTCAGATTCGCTTTGGCATAGTCGAATCCCGCTTGCGCCGCAGCCAGATTCAGATTGGCTGCCTTCACTTTCTTGGCGAACTGTTTCCGGATAGCCTTCTCCACTTCGCCCATTTCGATAGTCAGCAGGTTCGCCACCACGCC
>WNFG01000179.1_pt1 | contig 54073 bp, 51 predicted proteins | sample 5400431 | NCBI WGS metagenome assembly WNFG01 (sample SAMN13153346, study PRJNA577476) | soil metagenome | isolation source: 120 cm saprolite under Douglas fir tree site 2 hole 3 replicate 2 | place: USA:California | collected 2015-04-18
AGAGCCGGGAGGCCACCGAGCGGGCGCTCGCCCTCCATCCGCAGGGCTGCCCGGCCCACCAGAGCGTGCAGGGCGCGATCGACGTGACCTGGGAGGCCCCCGGGTGCGGTTCGGGGAGGAGATCGTCACGCTGCGCGGCGCCTAGCGGGCGAGCGACCTTGACCGGCGCCCGAGCCTGCTCCTAACGTTGGGGCAGGTCCGGCCGCCGGTGCGCCCGGCGCGCGCGTGAGAGGTGAGCGCTCCCCTCAGTCGCGGAACAGTCGGCGGCGGGGAGCCCCGCGGCCGATCGAGAACGCTACCGGGTCAGACCGCGTAGGATCTCCAGGGTCTCGGCGGGCTCGGGGCGGGTCGTGTAGTCGGGGTCGAACTCGGCCGCCCGGATGATCCCCGACCGGTCGATGACGAACCGCGCCGGCATCGGCAGCGTCCACGAGGCGTCGCCATTGAAGACCTCGAGGTCGAGTTGAAGCGGAGCCCGAAGGCAGCCGCCACCTCGTTACCCCGGTCCGAGAGAATCTCGAACGTCAGACCGCGCCGCTCGATCAGCTCGCGGCTGTGCTCGGGAAGCTGGGGCGAGATCGCCACGAGACTCGCGCCGAGGGCCTGGATCTCCGGGAGCGCCGCCTGTAGAGCTACCAGCTCTACGTTGCAGTACGGTCACCAGCGCCCGCGGTAGCACGTCACCACCAGGGGACCGGCGGCCAGCAGCCGCGTCGACTCCACCGTGACGCCCGCCGCGTTGGGCAGCGCGAAGTGCGGGGCCCTTGCGCCGACCTGTAGCACCGTCCGGGAGACGTCGGAGGCCCGTAGATCTGCCACCGCCTGGTGCATGGCGGCCACCACCTCGGGCGGCCGGCCCGCCTCGAGCCGGCTCTGGAGCGCCTTCAGCTCCAGCCTCAGCGACATGGGGCAGCCTGGGCCGCGGACATGACGCGCGTGAGCTGCTCGCGGAGGGCCATCCGCGCCCGGTGCAGGCGTGATTTCACCGACGAGACCGGCTCGTTCAGGATCTCGGCCGTCTCCTCGTTGGAGAGCTCCTCGATGTCGCGCAGAGCCACCACCGCCCGGTAGTGCGGCGGGAGCAGGTCGATGGCCCGCCGCACGAGGGCGTGGGTCTCGCCGGAGAGCATTCCCTCCTCGGCGCTCGCCGACCAGTCGGCGAGGAGGAACGAGCGCTCGCCCGCCCGGTGACCGTCGTCCTTGAAGGCGGGCAGCTGGTCCTCGAGGCTCACCTCCAGCTCGACGCGCTTGCCCCGGCGGCGGAGCAGAGCGCGGTTGGTGGCGACCCGGTAGAGCCAGGTCCCCAGCGCGGCGCGCTCCTCGAACGCGGCGATCTTTTCGAACAGCGACAGGAAGACGTCCTGGACCACCTCCTCGGCGTCCGCCTCGTTCCGCGTGATTCCGAGCGCCACGCGGTAGACCCGGGCCCCGTGCCGCTGCATCAAGATCTCGAGCGCGCCGGCATCCCGGTGGCGGAGACGGCCGATCAGCTCGGCTTCGGTCGGGTCCACCGTCGGCACGGTCTCACCCATCGATCTGCTCCTTCACGAAGGGGGAACAGTTCCGCAGTGAGGCCCGGCTCTCTCGCAATCGCCGACAGAGCGTCACCCCCTCGCGATCCACGAATGACACCTGCGCGAAATCCACCGTGAGGCTCGCCCGGTTGCCCAGGAAGGGCTCGCAGGCCCGGCGTACTTCGTCCACCCAGGCCCCGACGAGCCGGCCTTCGAGACGCACCGTGACCTGCTCCCGTCGCTTCTCGCCCACCTCGATCTTGAGCATGACGAAACCCTACAGGGGCAAGCACCGTGCCTGAATGTCGGCGACTCGTCCTGGCCAGACAGATGAACAACTTCACTTGCTTGGACCAGACGACCTCAGGCGGGACCGGACCCGACCCACGAGCGCTCGTGGGGGGCTACGAGATTCCGTGGGTGGGACGGGTGATGCCGAGGCGGCTCATGCGGCTGCGCAGCGTGTTGGGATGGAGCCCCAGGGCCCGGGCGGCGCCGGCGGTCCCTTCGATCACCCAGCCGCTCCGCTCGAGCGCCCCGCGGATGTGGTGCCGCTCCATCTCCTCGAGGGTCACCGCCCCACCCGGGGCTCCGGGCTCGACGGAGCCGCCCGCGGGTCGAGCGAGCGGCAGCAGATCGGGACCCAGCTCGAGCACCCGACCCGAGGACAGGACGGCCGCGCGCTCGATGATGTTCTGCAGCTCGCGAACATTCCCCGGCCAGTCGTAGCCGACCAGGCGCTCCATCGTCGGCTGGGAGACGACCTCGACGAGCTTCCCGAACTCCTTGGCGAAGCGGGCCAGGAAGAACATCACCAGCTGCGGGATGTCGCTCCGTCGATCGCGCAGCGGCGGGACCCGGAGGGGGAACACGTTGAGGCGATAGAACAGGTCGGCGCGGAAGCGTCCCCCCGCCACCGCCTCCTCCAGGTTCCGATTCGTAGCCGCGATGACCCGTACGTTCACGCGCAGGGTCCGGTTGCTGCCCACCGGCTCGAACTCGCGCTCCTGCAGCACGCGCAGCAGCTTCACCTGGGTCTCGAGCGGGAGGTCGCCGACCTCGTCGAGGAAGATCGTGCCGCCGTCGGCCAGCTCGAAGCGACCGATCCGCCGATCGAGCGCCCCGGTGAAGGCGCCCTTGACGTGCCCGAAGAGCTCGGACTCGACCAGGCCCGCGGAGATCGCGCTGCAGTTGACCTTGACCAGCGGCCGATCCCGCCGCGCGCTCCGGCTGTGGACCGCTCGCGCGATCAGCTCCTTGCCGGTGCCGGTCTCGCCCAGGACGAGCACGGTGGAGTCGGTGGCGGCGACCTGCTCGACCTGTCGCAGGGCGGTCAGGAGCGCCGGACTGCCGCCCACCATCTCGACGAAGTTGTGCTCGCCCTGGATCTCCTCCTGCAGGTAGACGTTCTCGGCGTGAAGCCGGTTCTTGAGCGCCTCCACCTCCGCGAGCGCCTGCCGGAGCCGCTCCTCGGCCTTGAGTCGCTCGATCTCCGCGCCGGCCCGCGCCGCGAAGGCCCGCAGGACCGGGATGGCGCGGCCCGTCTCTCCGAGGGGCTTGTCGTCGAGGACGGCCAGGTGACCCGCGATCTGGTTGGCCGAGTCGTAGACCGGGATCCCGAGAAAGCTCTGCGCCGAGAGATCGACGAGCTCGCGGTCGTCCGGGAAGAGGCGCTGGAGGTCGGAGGGATGGACCACCGTCTTGCCCTCCAGGACGACCCGGCACGGGGTCGGGGCGACGTCGTACTCGAAGTTGTCGGCAAAGCCGTCGCCTTTCCAGAACGCGAGGGTGCGCACGCGGCTCTCGGTCCCGGGCAGGCACTCGGTGAGAAAGGCGTACCGGACCCGCAGCGCGGCGGCCAGGTGACGCACGAGCGAGTAGAAGAAGTCGCGGCCGGTGACCGCCGCGGTCCCCTCCGCGATCGCGCGGAGCACCTCCTCGGCCCGGGTCAGGGCCTCGTAGGCCTGCATGTTCTCGACGGTCAGGGCCACCTGCTTGGCCGCCTCCTGCAGCAGCGCGGTGGTCGCCTCCGTGTAGCGGTCGGGAATCGTGCTCGCCACCGCCAGCGTGCCGATGCTGCGGCCCCGCACGAGCAGGGGCACGATGATGTAGGAGCGCACCCCGTCGGCGTGCGCCCAGTCGTCCGCCGCGTAGACCCGGTCGGTCGCGAGGTTGCGGCGCAGGAGCGGCTTCTGCTCCTTGAACACCCAACCCACATGGCTCTCCCCCGGCCGCATCTCGAGACCCACCGCGAAGTACGTGGTCGGCAGCGACGACTCGAGGATGGAGAGGGTGAGGACGTCGCGCATCGGATCGTGCAGGAACACCGCGATGCGATCGAACGGGATCACGCGCCCGATGGCGGTCGCGACGGCGTGGAAGAGGCCCTCGCGGGTCAGATTCGAGATGAGGGCGTTGTTGATCTCGAGCAGGGTCTGGTAGACGGCCTCCCGCCCCGTGGGGTCCACGGGGCCGAGCCTAGCACACCGGAAGCGGAGGCTAGCCGAGCAGCTCCGTCCAGCGCGCCGCCGGCATCGCCAGCGCCGCTCCACGACCCGGGGGTCGAACTGCCGGCCTGCCTCGTCCCTGAGCACGGCGAGCGCATGGTCGAGCAGGCGCGCCGGCCGGTGGGGGCGACCGTGCGTCATCGCGTCGAGGGCGTCGACGAGCGCGAAGATCCGGGCGACCAGGGGAATGTCGTCGGCCTTGAGGCCCTGCGGGTACCCACCCCCGTCGTAGCGCTCGTGATGGCACGCCACCACGTCGAGCGCGGGCGTCAGGAGCGGTACCACTTCGAGGATCTCGACCCCCACCTGCGGGTGCCCCTCCACGAGCAGCCGCTCCTCGGGGGTGAGCGGGCCCGGCTTGTGCAGCACCGAGTCCGGGATCCGGATCTCGCCGATGTCGTGGAGCAACGCGCCCAGCTCGAGCGCCTCGCGCTGCGCCCGGTCGAGCTCGAGCCCCTCCGCCAGGGCCCCGCTCGCTCGGGCCAGGCGCCCGAGCGACCCACTCTCGCCGTCGCGGGACTCGAGCGCGCGCACCAGCACGTCCACCAGGCTCCGGTGCGAGGCGTGCAGGCGATCCACCATCAGATGGAAGACGTTCCCGAGGAGCCCGATCTCGTCCCGCGCGTCGATCTGCACCGGGCTGGCCAGATCGCCCTCGACCACCCGCTGGGCCGCCGCGACGAGCTGGCCGACCGGCCGCGTGACCTGGCGCGAGATGAGGACGCCCGCGCCGATCGCGAGGAGACCGGCAACCAGCGAGTGCAGCCAGAGCCGGCGTCGGACCGCCTGGAGCTGGGCGAGGTACACGTCGGCGCGGAAGTCGACCTCGAGCGCGCCGACCGTCTGCTCGGCGCGATTCCGGATCGGGGCGAACGCGGTGATCCACCGTCCGTCCTCGCTCGCGTAGATCCCGGTGAAGCCCGCCTGCCCGTCCGAGAGCACACGCCGCAGCACCGGGCGCGTCGCGGGGGCCAGCCGGTACGCCTGGCCCACCGCGGCCAGGCCGTTGCTGATCACCCCGTACCGCGCCATGTCGCCCTCGATGTTCGAGAGCGTGTAGACCGCGTCGCCGAGCTGATTGGTCGCCTGGATCAGGAGGAGCCGGTCCCGCAGGGCCAGGTACTCCGGCGTGTCGTTGCGTCCGCCACGCACCACCTGCTCGTGGGCGTCTCCGTCGACGAGGAGCGCCCCGGTGCGCGCGATGTTGAGCAGAAGGCCCCCGAGCGACTCGCGCAGGAAGCGGTCCTGCGCCCGATATTGCAGGAGCCCGCTGGCCAGGGTCCCCGCCGCGGTCAGCAGCAGCACCGCGGTGGTCAGCCGCCAGCCGAGCCGCCGCCAGATCGGCAGGCGGGCGCGCCCCGACGGCGCGGCGCTCTCCTTGGTCATCATGGTCGCTCCTCCGGCGTCTCCACGCTCAGCTCGGAGACGTCGCGCTCGAAGAACAGCTCCACCGTCCAGTCCAGCATCACCCGTAGCCGCGCGGACCACGTCGGCAGCTTCATCATGTAGATCGTCTTCCACACGAACCAGGCCGGGAAGCCGAACAGCTTGAGCCCGGCGAGGTCCGCGACCGCGGTGTGCCGCGACAGCGGCACCATCTCGCCGAGCAGCTTGAAGTCGAAGGGCCTCCGCTCGCGGCCGGTCAGGAGGGCCTCGAGCTGACCGGCCAGGGCCCGCCCCTGGCGGAGTGCAACCTGGGCGGTCGCCACGTAGGGGGCCTTGCTGTAACGGTCGACCTGGGCCGCGTTGTCCCCGAGCGCGTACACGCCGGGCGCCCCGTCCACCTCGAAAAAGCCGTTCACGACCACGCGTCCATCGCGCGTCTTGGGGAGCGGCAGCGCGGCCACCACCGGGCTCACCTGGGTCCCCGCCGTCCAGATCACGCAGCTCGACGGGATGAGGCGGCCATCCTGCAGCTCGAGCCCATCGGGCGAGACCGAGGCGGCACGGGCGGTCTCGAGCTCGATGCCTCGCTGGACCAGGCGCTCCCGGGTGTAGGCGGCCAGGTTGGTCGCGGTCTGGGGCAGCACCTGGCTGCCGACCAGCACGAGCCGCACCGTCGCGGGGGGAATGCGCGGGTAGTGGCGCACCAGGATGCCGCGGGTCAGCTCCTCCACCGCGGCCACCAGCTCCGTCCCGGCGTGCCCCGCCCCCACCACCACGAACGTCAGGAGGCGGCGACGGATCCACGGATCGTCGGTGAGGGAGGCGGCCTCGAACAGCTCGATGACCCGGTTGCGGATGCGAAAGGCGTCGCCCACTCCCTTGAACGTGAGGGCGTGCTCGGCCGCCCCGGGCGCGACGGCGACGTTGGGAGTGGCGCCGAGCGCCAGCACGAGGCGGTCGTAGTGCACCTGCTGGCGCAGCGACGACCGATGGTGCCGCACCGTCACCCGCCGGCGCCCGAGGTCGATCCCCTCGACCTGCATCTCGCCGAACTCGATGCCCCAGCGTCCGCACAGTGGGCGGATCGGGTAGACGATGTGGCGGGTCTCCACCGCCCCGGTCGCCGCCTCGGCCAGCATCGGGGTGAAGAGGAAGAAGTTCTGGTTGCTCAGCAGCGTGATATGCACGGGCAACAGCCCCGCGCACCGCTTGGCCAGCTCGAGCGCCGCGGTGACGCCCGCGAAGCCTCCCCCCAGGACCACGATGCGCGGGGCCAGCGAGGTGGAGGGCCGAGCCAGCGCCCGGCCGCCCGCGCGGATCGCGGGGGCGGAGGGGGCGATCTCGGGTGACGCCACCCCGGTCGTCACGCGACTCAGACCCGAGGCACGAGCAGGCACCAGGCCCGGAGCGTCTCCGCCACGCTCCAGGCCTGCGCGATGCACCCGCCCGGCGCGAACGGCGGCTCGGCGTCGAAGACCTCGGCGATGGACCCGACGCCGTACTCGCTCAGATGCTGCGCCATCGGCTCGAGAAGGGCCCGCGCGGTCGCCCGGTCGCGGTGCACCCGCTCGTAGGCGAGTGCGAACGGTCCCAGTAGCCAGGCCCACGCGGTGCCCTGATGGTAGGCCCCGTCGCGCTCACCGGGCCCGCCGGCATAGTGCGGCTGGTAGCCCGGCTCCCCGGGCGCGAGGCTTCGCAGCCCGCAGCCGATGAGCAGGTGGCGGGCGCACGCGTCGACCACCTGTCGCTGCCGCTCGGGTGGCAGGGCGCTCGCGGGCAAGGACACCGCGAGGATCTGGTTCGGGCGCAGGGCCGCCTCGTGACCCTCCGGGCCGTCGATCACGTCGTAGCAGTAGCCGGCCGCCCCGTTCCAGAAGCGTGCGAACCCCGCCGCCGCCCGCGTGGCCATGGTCTCCCACTCGGCCGAGGGGCGGCCGAGCGCCGGGCCGAGCCCCGCCATCGCGACCAGCGCGTTGTACCAGAGCGCGTTGATCTCGACCGGCTTGCCGATGCGCGGGGTCACGACCCGGTCCCCGACCCGCGCGTCCATCCAGGTGAGCTGCACGCCCGGCTCCCCGGCGGTGACGAGACCGTCGGCCGGGTCCACCCGGATGCGGTAGCGCGTGCCCGCCGCGTAGCCCCGCACGATCTGCTCCAGCGCCGGGAAGAGCTCGCGGACTGCCGCCGCGTCGCCGGTCGCCTCGTGGTAGGCGCGCACCGCCTCGACGTACCAGAGCGCGGCGTCGACCGTGTTGTACTCGGGGCGCTCGCCCGCGTCGGGAAACACGTTGGGCAGCATCCCGCCGTCGACGAAGCGCGCGAAGGTGGTCAGTATCCGACGCGCCGCCTCGGGCCGACCGGCGGTCAGGGTGAGCCCCGGGAGCGCGATCATGGTGTCGCGGCCCCAGTCGCCGAACCAGTGGTAGCCCGCGATCACGGAGAGGCCGGCGGGATCGTCGGCGAGCGGGCGCCTCACCACGAACTGGTCGGCCGCGAGGACGAGCCGCTCGATCCACGCGGGGGCCGGGCCGGCCGCCGGCTGGACCTTGCGCCACGCGAGCAGCACCTCGGTCTCGTGCGCGCGTCGGCGCGCCCAGGCCTGCTCGCCGTCCAGATCCGGCCGCGCTTCCACGGACAGGACCGCGGCGAGCGCCCGGTCCGGCCCGAGGGTCGCCACGAAGGTCCCCGCGTGGAGGCTGTCGTCGAGGGCGTCGAGCCCCCGCGCCTCCTCGGCGGACAGCCGGAGGCCCACGTACCAGTCGTGGGCCGGCTCCGTCGCCGCGCCCGGCACCTGGATCGACAGCGGCCGCGCACCGGCATAGGCGGTGACCCGCAGGCCGTGATCCACCGCCTCCACCGCCATCTCCCACCCCGGCCCACGCGTGGTGAGATGGAACTCGCGGTAGTTGACCAGTGCGCGCAGCTCGATCCGCACCGGCCCGCCCGCGCCGGGCCGGAGCAGCCGGTAGCGCACGTACGTGGTGTTGGCACCCGGCTCCATCCAGACGCGCTTCTCGATCAGCGTGTCGGCGCACGCGTAGTGCCAGACCGGCGTGGTGCCGTCGAGGTGGAAGCGCTCGATCAGCCGGTAGCCCTGCGGCGCCACCGTGCCGTCCGCCCACCGCGCGGTCGACAGCTCGTAGACCTGCCCGTCGTACCCGACCCGCTCCTCCAGGCCGGTGACCAGAACGGTGCGACCCACCGGCGGCGTGACCGCGGCCACCAGTAGCCCGTGGTAGCGCCGGGTGGGCAGACCGGCCACCGTGCCCGAGGCGAAGCCGCCGAGCCCATTGGCGCACAGCCACTCGCGAGATTCCGCCACCGCGAGGCTGCCGGCCACCTCCCGCCCGAAGTCCATCTCAGATCCCGAGCCGGCTCTTGAGATGGTCGGCCACCCGCAAGGCGTTGGCCATGATGGTGAGTGCGGGGTTCACCGCCGCGCTCGACGGGAAGAAGCTCGCGTCGACGACGTACAGATTGTCCACTTCGTGGGCCCGGCAGTTCACGTCCAGCACGGACGCCCGGGGGTCGTGGCCGAAGCGGGCGGTCCCGTTCTGGTGGGCGACCCCGGCCAGGGGAATGCGCTGCCCCAGGAAGAGGTTCCGGGAGAAGAGCCCCTCGTGACACTCGTGCCCGTGGACGCCGCACTTCGTCTGCTGCTTCATGAGCTGCTCGAGCTTGGCGGTCAGGCGCTCGTGCGCGGTCTCGTTGTTCGGCCGGTAGGCCAGCACGATGTTGCCGTCGCGATCGAGCGTCACCCGGTTGTCCGGGTCCGGCAGGTCCTCGGACGTCAGCCAGAAGTCCATCGAGTGCTTGGCCATCAGGTCGAGCGACCATCCGGGCGCGATCGCGGGCGCTCCGCCCCGCAGGGTGTCCGCGTCCAGCTTGCCCACGAAGGAGACGTGCCCCATCGGGTACTCCCAATCATGTGACCCGAAGTAGAAGTCGTTGAGCCCGAGGGTCTTCTGGAACACGGTCGGGTTCGGGCACCGGGAGATCGCCATCAGGACCGAGTTCACGTGGCCCATGTAGTGCCGGCCGACCATGTCCGAGCCGTTGGCGAGCCCGCGCGGATGCCGGTCGCTCGCCGAGCGTAGCAGCAGCGCCGCCGAGTTGATGGCCCCCGCCGAGACCACCACCACGTCCGCCGAGTACGTCTCGGTCGCGTCCCCTCGCTTCACGACCAGGCGGGTCACCTCCCGCCCGGACGCGCCGGTCTCGAGCTTCGTGACGTGGGCGTTGGTGAGCAGGGTCACGTTCGGATCCCGGAGCGCGGGGTCGACGCAGACCACCTGGGCGTCCGACTTGGCCCCGACCAGACACGGGTGGCCGTCGCAGGTCTCGCAGCGGATGCAGCGGCTGCCCCGCGGGTCGGCCTCGTCGAGCATGATCCCGAGCGGCACGTGGAAGGGGCGCAGGCCGAGCCGGGCCCAGTCATCGTGCAGCCGCTGGATGCGCGGCTCGTGGCTCACCGGCGGGTGCGGGTACGGCGCGCTCGCGGGCGGGTCCGTCGGGTCCGCTCCCCGCTCGCCGTGCACGTGATAGAGCCGTTCCGCCGCGGTGTAGTAGGGCTCGAGGTCCTCGTATTCGATCGGCCACGCGGGCGATATCCCGCCCCAGTGCTTGATCTCGCCGAAGTCCTCGCGGCGGAGGCGGAAGAGCGCGGCCCCGTAGAACTTGGTGTTGCCGCCCACGTAGTAGTTGGTGTGGGGGTGGAGCGGCCGGCCCTCGCGGTCGCGCCACGTCTCCTTGGTCTGATAGCGCCCCTCGACGTTCACCGCGCGGGTATTCCAGTTCGCCTTTTCGCGCGGCACGTAGTCGCCGCGTTCCAGCACCAGGATGCGCTTGCCGCGGCCGGCCAGGGCGTGCAGCAGGGTGCCGCCCCCCGCGCCGGTTCCGATGATCGCGATGTCGTAGTGCATGGCTCTATCCGCCGCGCGCGAACTCGGGATAGAGGGTCATCCCGCCGTCCACGAAGATGGTCTGGCCGTTGATGTAGTCGGCGTCGTCGGAGGCGAGGAACACCGCCACCCGGCCGACGTCCTCCGGCTGACCGATCCGCCCGTACGGGATGAGGTTCAGGAGCGACTTGAGGGCCTGCGGAGTCTCCCACGCATCCCGGTTGATCGGGGTCTGGATGGCCCCCGGCGCGATCGAGTTCACCCGGATGCGCGCCGGAGCGAGCTCCTGGGCGAGGGTCTGCATGAAGAGCTTCACGCCACCCTTCGAGGCCGCGTAGTTGGCGTGGCCGGCCCACGGGATCACCTCGTGCACCGACGAGATGCAGATGATCTTGCCGACGGCGCGGGAGACCTCGGGGCACGGCCCGCGACGCGTCATCTCGCGTACCGCCTCCCGCGCGCAGAGGAACATCCCGGTCAGGTTCACCCCGATCACGGTGTTCCACTGCTCGAGCGTCATCTCGCCGAACGCCGCGTCCTTCTGCAGCCCCGCGTTGTTGACCAGGATGTCGATGGTGCCCCAGGCGGCGAGCATCTCCCGGAACATGGCCTGCACCTGGTCCTCGCGCGAGACGTCGGCCCGGATGGCGAGCGCCCGGCTGCCGCCGGCCCGGATCTCCTCCGCCACCTCCTCCGCCGCGTCGGGTGCCGAGACGTAGTTGACCACCACGTCGGCCCCCGCGGCTCCCAGGGCCCGGGCTACCCCAAGCCCGATCCCGGAGCTGGCGCCGGTCACGAGCGCCCTCTGTCCCCTCAACGGCTGGTCTGCCATGCGCGCCCTCCCCCGAGCGATCGACTTGCCCGCGTCTGCACCTTTGACACGGGCGACCGACCTCCGGGTTCGAGCGTCGGACGATCAGGCGGCGCCGAGCAGGCGGACCTCTCGCTGGGGGAACGGCATCTCGATCCCCGCGGCCCGGAAGCGCTCGACGACCGACTGGTACAGCTCGCCCTGCGCGGCGGCGTAGTCCGGCACCGCGACCCAGGGCCCCAGCCCCAGGTTGATGGCCGAATCTCCCAGGCTCGCGATACCTACCATCGGTGCCGGCGTCTTGAGCACCCGCGAGTTCGCCAGGAGCGTCTCGCGGGCCGCGGCCAGGGCCTTCGGCAGATCGGTCGCGTAGCTCACGCCGACCGTCAGCTCGAGCTGTCTGATCGTCCCGTGGTTGTGGAGGATCTCACCGACGATCTTCCGGTTGGGGATGATCACGCGCGACTGGTCCGGGTGCAGCAGCGTCGTCGCGAACAGCTCGATGCTGCTCACCTGCCCGTAGACCCCCACGATCGAGATCCACTCGCCCACCCGGAAGGGCTTGGTGAGGATGATGCTGAGCCCCGCCACCAGATTGCCCAGCACGCCCTGCAGGGCGATGCCGACGCCGAGGCCGGCCACCCCGATGCCCGCGACCAGGGGGGCCACCTGGAAGCCGAACTTGTCGAGGGCAACCACGAGGGTGAAGATCAGCACCACCACCCGCACCGTCTTCACCATGAGGCTGCGCACCGGCGGCTCGAGCGAGCGCCGCTCGAGCCAGCGCCCGGTCAGGTCTCCCACGTAGCGGGCCAGGAGCAGTCCCGCCCCCAGGACGACGAGCGCGCCCAGGATCTGGAAGCCGTAGCGGATCAGCAGATCGGTCGTGAGCTCCTTCGCGGAGAGCGACGGCATGCGAGTCCTCCTCGGTAATTCGAGTGACGCCCGGTGAGGAGGATCACAACACAACTGCGGGGCCGGGGCGAGGCCCCGGGGCGGGAGCGGCTAGGCTAGTCCCAGAGAAACTGGCGGGGATCCACCGCCTGACCGTGGATCTGGATCTCGTAGTGGAGGTGCGGGCCGGAGGTGCGGCCGGTGTTCCCGGTGAGCGCGATGACTTGGCCGCGCTCGATGCGCTCGCCGTGCTTTACGCGGATCTCCTGGAGGTGCCCGTAGAGCGAGCGCAGATCATGGCCGTGGTCGAGAATGACGGTGTTCCCGTACTCCCCACTGTTACCCGCGAAGTACACGGCGCCGGACGCCGGGGCCAGGACCGCGGTCCCCCGGTTCGCGCTGATGTCGAGGCCGTGGTGGAACTCCTGCTCGCCGGTCCAGGGGGACGTGCGCATGCCGAACCGGGAGTTGAGCGGACCGCGGACCGGCCAGCGCAGGGGCAACGACAGGAGCATGGGGCGAGTGCTCTCCATGAAGCGTCCGAGGGCGCGGAGGCTCTGCCCGCTCTCGCCCACGCTGCTCGACAGGAGCGCCAGGGCCTGCGGCAGGGCCGGCGTCTCGCTGGCGAAGACGAGCGGAAGCACCGCCATCGCACCGCCCATGCCCGTTCCCTTGGCGCTGCTCCCGGGGGCCGGTCCGAAGGTGCTCCACACCCGCAGGTGCGCGGCCTGCCAGCCCCCCACCTCGCGGTTGAGGTCGGCCACCCGCTGCTCGACCGAGTCGAGCATCACCCGCTGCTCCTCCACCCGGCGCTCGACGCCGGCCGCCTGGATCTGGGCCCGCTTCAGCGCGAAGTAGTCCCACCACGTTCCGGTGAGCAGGGCCACGAACGCGGTCACTGCCCAGAACGTCCCCCAGAGGAGCCAGCGCGGGCACCCCACGTGGAGCATGCGGCTCCCGCCGCCGTGCACCAGGACCAGGGTGAAGCCGCCGCGCGGCTGGCTCATGAGCGCTTGGGCGGCATCACCGCGGCGTCCGGCTTGGGCATGCGGCAGTGGCCCTCGAACGTGCCGCCTTCCTCGAGCACGAGGACCGGGGCCTCGATGTCACCGTGGACGCGGGCCTTGCTGGTGAGCTCCACGCGCTCGCTCGCGTAGATGTTGCCGACCAGCTCCCCGTTGACCACGAGCGTACCGGCCCGAACGCTCGCGTTCACCACGCCGCGCTCCCCGATGATCAGGGTGTCGGGCGACGCGATCTCGCCCTGGAACTTCCCGTTGAGGAGGACGGTGCCGGTGAACGTGTACTTGCCCTCGATGTCGGAGCCCTCGTCGAGGAAGGCGGTGAGCTTCTTGCGGCTGGCGACGGCGGCGTGGCGACTCCGGGGCCACATGGGACCGCTACGCCTGCGCCCCGAGGCGGGGGGCCTCGGTCCTCGGAGGCCGGGCGAGGTGGCCCGTGGCACCTTTGCATCCGAACATCGCGGCCTCCTGGTGGCTGCTGGCGTTGTGGAAAGCGATCTACACGAGAGCAATCACCCTGCCACCGGGAAGTGCGGGTCAACATATCGAAAGTAAGGATGTATTCAAGGTGAGCCAGGGACAGGGAACCAGCGCGATACGTTGGCGGGACGAACGGTGTCAGCTGGGGAACAGTGCGCTACTGAGGCAGGGGCACGATCAGGGTCGGGAGCTCACCGGGGGGCTGGAGGATCCACCCGTCGCCGGCCGGGTTCTTCAGGAACATGGTGGCCGGCGCATCGGCCCTCAGGATGTTCCACCCGCTGTCGTCCTTCCGTCGCGTGACGAAGGCGGCGGACTCGCCGGGACGCTGGATGATGAACCCGCCCTGCTTGTCGGAGATGAGGTAGATCGGCGCCTGACCCGGCGCGTAGATCACGTAGCCCTCACCCCAGGCCGTGAAGTACACGTCGATCGGAAACTGGCCGGGCGCGGTCGCCTTGAAGTGCTGCGCCGCGGCGGGCGGCTGCGGAGGCGGGAAGTCGGCATCGCTGCTCGCACACCCGGAGAGTCCGGCCGCCATGAGTCCGAGCCCGGCGAGGGCCCGCCGCGCTCCGGCTCGACTCATATGGCTCGCCACGTCCGGCTCAGAGTCCGAAGCGCCGCGCCGTCTCGGCGTGCGCCTTCCAGATCGCCGGCGGCATGCGCTCGCCGAACTGCTCGTAGAACTCGCGCAGCTCGCCGAGCGCCTCGCGCCACTCCTCCCGGTCGACGTGCAGCGCGGCGTCCAGCGCGCCCGGAGCCAGCGACAGCCCCGCCTCGTCGAGACTTCCCGGCGCCGGCACGTGGCCGATCGGCGTCTCGACCGCCCTCCCGCCGCCCCGGATCCGCTCGACGATCCACTTCAGGATCCGCACGTTCTCGCCGTAGCCGGGCCACAGGAACCGGCCGTCACCGCCGCGGCGGAACCAGTTCACCCGGAAGATCTTGGGCGGATTCTTGAGCTTCGGACCGAAGGACAGCCAGTGCGCGAAGTAGTCGGCCATGTTGTAGCCGCAGAACGGGATCATGGCCATCGGATCGCGGCGCACCACGCCAACCTGGCCGGTGATGGCCGCGGTCGTCTCGGTGCCCATCGCGGAACCCAGGAAGACGCCGTGATCCCAGTCGAACGCCTCGAAGACCAGCGGCACCACCCGCGCGCGGCGCGAGCCGAAGATGAACCCGGAGAGCGGCACGCCCTCGGGATCCTCCCAGTTGGGTGCGATGGAGGGGCACTGCTGCGCGGGTACCGTGAAGCGCGAGTTGGGATGCGCGGCCGGGCCCGATCCCGGGGTCCACGGCTTACCCTGCCAGTCGAGCAAGCCGGCGGGCGGCTCCGGCCCCATCCCCTCCCACCACGGCTCGTTGGACGGAGTGAGGGCCACGTTGGTGAAGATGGTGTTCGAGCGCACCATGGCCGCCCCGTTCGGATTCGTCTTGGCGCTCGTGTTGGGCGCCACCCCGAAGAAGCCGCGCTCCGGATTCGTGGCGCGCAGCTGGCCGTGCTTGTCCACGTGGATCCAGGCGATGTCGTCGCCGACCGTCCACACCCGGTAGCCTGGGAGGCTCGACACCACCATCGCCAGGTTGGTCTTGCCGGAGGCACTCGGCATCGCGGCCGCGAGATAGGTGATCCGGCCCTCGGGATCCTCGAGGCCGAGGATCAGCATGTGCTCGGCCATCCAGCCTTCCGTCCGTGCCTGGTGGGACGCGATGCGGAGGGCGTGGCACTTCTTGCCGAGCAGCGCGTTGCCCCCGTAGCCCGAGCCCACGCTCCAGATCAGCCGCTCCTCCGGGAAGTGCATGATGAAACGCCGGTCCGGCGAGAGATCGCCGAGGGAGTGCAGGCCGCGGATGAAGTCGTCGCCGTCGCGCATGTGCTCGAGGGCCACCGCGCCCACGCGGGTCATGATGTGCATGCTCGCCACCACGTAGGCGCTGTCGGTGACCATCACCCCGACCCGGCTCATCGCGGAGCCGGCGGGACCCATGAGGTACGGGATCACCCACATCGGGCGGCCGTGCATGCTGCCGCGGAAGAGCCCCTTGAGCCGCTCCTTGCCCTCCGCGGGGGCCATCCAGTTGTTGGTCGGCCCGGCCTCCTCGCGCGTGGGCGTGCAGATGAAGGTCAGCTGCTCGGTGCGCGCCACGTCGGAGGGATGGCTGCGATGCAGGTAGCAGTTCGGATAGGTCCGCGAGTTCAGCGGGAGCAGGGTGCCGTCGCGCAGCATGTCGTCGACGAGGCGGTCGTACTCCGCCTTCGACCCGTCGGCCCAGGTGATCCTCGCGGGGCCGGTCAGCGCGGCGACCTCATCCACCCACTTCTCGACTTGACTCGTGAGACTCATGGATGACGTCCTCCCGGTGAGAGACACCACGCTCGGATCCCGGCGGCCCTCGGTCCCGGCCCGGGCACGTACCGGGAAATTCTCACCGCCCCGCGCGCTTCTGTCAACGACCGGATATATTCGGTCACGCCCCGTCGACCCGGCCGTTGCGGCGGGCCAGCGCATCGCGCACCATCAGGGCCAGGTCTCGCCGCGGGAACGGCTTGATCAGGTAGCCGAACGCCCCGCGGCGCAAGGCCTCGTTGAGGGTGACGAGGGAGGCGAAGGCGGTGATCATCACGACCTCGATCCGCTCGTCGAAGCTCTTGATGTGCTGGAGCGTGTCGAGCCCGCTCATGCTGGGCAGGAGCTTCACGTCGAGGAGCACCAGGTCGGGCCGGAAGCGCGGCAGTTCCTCGACCGCCGCTTCGCCGCTCGCCACGCTCGAGATCCGGTACTCGCGATCGAGCAACGCACGCAAGCTCATGCGCACTCCCTCCTCGTCGTCCACCAGGAGCACGCGCGGCTTCTCTTCGGTCTCGAGCACGGGTTCGTTCATAGGGAAAGTTCTGCGCGGGGCAGTCAGGCTGGTGAAGAGTGCAACGCCAGTGCCAGTGCGAACTTGCCCGCAAAACCGCCGAACTCTCGCGCATGCCCGCTCTCTGACGCGCACCGCGCGCCAGAGAGCGGACAAAAATTGGCGTTGCGATCCTCACCAGAGGGAGACGTCGACCGACGACGGCCCCGGTCGCCGGCTCAGGAACGCGGCGCCCCGCCGCCCGGGCGCAGCCGTTGCGCGATCTCGTTGACCAGGTGGTTGAGCCGCTCCGCCGCGTCTTCCCGCTCCTTCTGGTGCCGCTCGTTCTCACCCCGCAGCTCGCTCATGCTCTGGCGCAGGTGCTCGGCCTGGCGCTCAGACGTCTCGAGCCGGTTGCGCAGCTGCTCGTTCTCGTAGGTCACGCCGCGCAACCGCTCGTTCTCGCGCTCGGAGGCCTCCACCCGCTCGCGAAGGCGCTCATGCTCGTGCAGCAATTCCAGCAACGAGGCCAGCTGCGTTTGCCCGGCCTCGAGCCAGCGCCGCACTTCGTCGCCATCGCGCACCTGCTTGGACTCGACGCTCATCATCCGATCCGCTCCTTTCGTACGATTGAGTGGAGTGTAGTCCAGCCCGGGCCGCGACGGGTGGCCGATCGCCACCGCCGCGGTCGGGACCCGCCGGGGGACGCGCGGCCGGCGCCGATCTGCGCGCCGGCGCTCCGGCTGGTGCGACATCGTCGCGCTCCGTCGCTCGCGGCGTCGCCGGTCCAGCATCACCTCGACCTCGCCGGAGTCCTCCGCGAAAAGCCGCTGCATCCGCTCCACCAGCGCGGGCCGGTCGGGCCGCACGAACACCTGGAGTGGGCCGCGCGTCGGGGTGCTCCAGAGCCACAGCGAGATGCGTCGGAATCGGCCGGTCAGGAGCATGGCTCAGCGCGGCCCGGGATCGGTCGCCGAGGGATCATCCTCGCCCCTGGCGAGCAGCCGCAGTCGGTGGGTCCAGCAGAGGCCGTGCACTTCACGGTCGTCGCCGGGGATATCGATCGTGACCAGGAGGCAAGGCTTCCCCTCCTGTCGACATCTCGGGCAAATGACTTTCAAGGCGCTCGATACCGGGCAAACTCGGTGCCACGCCGGACCACTCGACGTCGCGGCCGTGGGCATCAGAAGCATCTCGCGGAGTGCCGCTGGCTCCTCTGGGCAGCGATTCCATTACACCTGCCGCCGCAGCTGTTTAGATCCCGCTCATGGACAGAGAACCTTAGGTACGATCCTGGGCTCGTGGCGGTGACGCGCCATGCGCGCGGTGGACTGCGCAGAATCGGGTGGGAAGAGCCGGACCGTGCTTGGCCGCTGAACCACCCTGAGTAGGTAAGCACCTTCCCATCCCGCCAAGCGCACAGCTTGACAGCACCGAGGGCTGGTCCTAGCATGACTGCCACCCCCCGAGGTGGCGGCGATGAGCGAGTTCCACGACGAGTACTCCGAAGCCCTCGACGGTGAGTTCCGCAAGCTCGAAGACGCCCTGCTGAGCGACGAGGTGCGTCTGCTCGCCCCCAGCGAGCCGGTCCGTGTCTCCCCGGAAGTCACGGTCGCCGATGCGGTGGCCCGCATGGTGGATAACCGGCGGGCCGCGGTCGTCATCGTGGACGCGACCGGACGGCTCGTGGGCATCTTCACCGAGCGCGACTTGCTGACCCGCGTCGTCAGCCTCGGGCGCGAGCTGGCCGCGACGCGGATCGGCGACGTGATGACGCCCGACCCCGAGGCGCTGGCGCCCCACGACCGGATCTGTTTCGCGATCAACCGCATGCACGCGGCGGGTTATCGCACCGTTCCGCTCGTGGACGCTCAGCGCCGCCCGATCGGCATCGTCACGGTCAACGACGTGGTGGGCTGGCTGGCGCGGGTCTTCCCGGAGGCCATCCTGAACCTCCGGCCGGGCGACCGGGTGAACCGGCCGGCGCAGATGGACAGCGGCTAGGGCAGCTTCCGGAACACGAGCCGGGAGGGCGCGTTCCGGAAGGGCCATCCCGGGACGATCGCGGTGAAGCGGCCCGCGGCCCCGCCGGCCACCAGCAGCTTCAGGCATTCCGGCGACTGGAACTTCGGGACCAGCGCGGCGCTCTGCGCGCCTTCGGGAAACGCGGCGAGCGCCTCGTCGGAGAGCCCCTCGCCACCGTCGCGTCCCGGCACCAGCTCACGTACCGGCTTCTGCAGGCGTGCCCACAGGAACTCCCGCACCCGGCTCTTCGACCAGCCGTCGGCGGCCAGCGTCTTCGCGTGCTCGGGTGAGAACACCAGGGCGGTGTCGCCGAGGCCCGTGGCCTTGTGGTGAGCCACCACCTCGACGCTCCGCACCACGGTGGCGAGCAGATCCGGCGCGGAGCGGCTCCGGGTGTCGGCGACGATCTGGGGGGCCTCGGCCGCCATCACGCCCACCGTGCTGTCGCCGGGGGCAAAACCGTGCTCGACGTGGAGCGGCTCCCACGGGCTCGCCTCCTCGTTCTCCCCGATGCAGTACGTGTACCGCCCCGGTCCCCCGAAGGTCGACATGCTGATGACCCCCGGCTGGGCCCCGCCGATGTTCACCCAGCAGAGGCGCACCGCGCGCCCGATGGTCGCATTGGCCCGCCAGCCGGGGCCGAAGACCCCGGCTCCCGAGTTGATGTCGAGCGCGGCGCGGATCGGGCCGTTCACGATCACCAGCGGAGCCACCGCGTCGGTGGTGCCGGAGACCCCCAGGAGGCAGAAGCGCTCGTCGCACATCGCCTCCACCGCGGCCAGGACCACCGGCAGGTACTCCGGCCGGCAGCCGGCCATCACCGCGTTGATCGCGATCTTCTGCACGGTGGCGCGGCCGAAGCGCGGGGGCATCTCCGCCACCAGATCGTCGGCTCGGCGCCCGCTCGCCGCGACGGCGGCGGCCACCCGCTCCGCGGTGGGCGGCACCGCGGGCAGCCCGTCGGTCACCCCGCGGGCGAACAGCGCCTCGATGGGATCGGCGTCATGGCTCGCCATGCGGGAGGCGGGACCCGGCGCCGGGTGAGGCGCCGGCTAGCGGGGCCGGGAGAAGGGCGAGCGGTACTCGAGCCGCTCGCGGACCTTGTTGAGCAGCCGCTCGACCGTGAACGGCTTCGCGACGAAGGCGTCGACCGGGATGAGCACCCCGGCGTCGCTGATCACCTCGGCGGCCCGTCCGGACATGAAGATCATCCTGGTGTCCGGTCGCGCGGCGGCGATCCGGTCGGCCAGCTCCTTGCCGTTGATCCCGGGCATCATGATGTCGGTGAGAAGCAGGTGGATCGCCCCCTGGTGCTCCTCGGCGACCTGGAGCGCGGTCTCCCCATCCTCGGCCTCCAGGACCCGATAGCCGGCGCCCAGCAGGATGTCACGGGCCAGGGTCCTCACCTGGATCTCGTCGTCCACCACCAGGATCGTCTCCATGCGTGGCTATTCTACCTCCCCGGAGCCCGCTTTCCCGCACGCGCCGTGTTCAACTTGCGGCCGGGCCCGGGGGTTCCGCGGCGATCCTCGCCGCCTTGACAGGCTCGCGCACGAGTCCTAAAGTCGTCGGCACATGAGGAAATGGATCGGTGCCCTCAGCCTGGTGTGGCTGCTCTGGTCTGACCTGTCCATCATCGCCAAGGACAACCCGCTCGACACCATCGTGCTGCGCTGGCTGGCCCGCGTGCCCCGCCTGCAGACCGATCGAATCGTCGCCGGCAGCTACCCGACCGCGGAGGAGTGCAAGGACGCGCTCGAGCGGCACATCGTCACGCTGAAGGCCATCAACGACAGCTGGTCGGCGGAGGAATTCACGCGCGACGGGGACTCGGGGACGATTCACTACTACCCCAGAGGCCTCGAGTACGCGCGCGCTGATCTGCGCTGCGCCGAGCAGTAACCCCCCTCAGCGCCCGGGCGGGGTCGGAGTGCCCGCCGGCGCGTCGGTGCGGACGGGTGGACGCGGCTCGCGCGTCCCTCCCTCGAAGAGATCCATCAGCCACGGCACCGTGACCACCACCACGATCGCCAGGACGATCAGTACCAGGGTGGCGCGAAACCAGCCGGTCACGAAGATGCTGGGCGGCCCGTCGTAGACCTCCGCCTCCCCCCGGAGCACCGCCAGTTCGGCGCGTAGCTGCTCCTGCTCCTCCTCGAGGGTCTCCAGCCGGGAGCGGAGCTGCCGCACGGTACCGGCCAGGTCCCGGGGCGCTCCGGCGCGGGCCGCGCGTCGACTATCCGGAGCCGCGGTCTCCACTGCGGCGGTGGCGAGCCGGCGCCGGCGCGAGCGCTCGGGCAGACCGGACTCCCCGACGCCGTCGCCGGTCAGGGCGAGCTGCCGCCCGGTCGGCGGCACCGCGATCTCGGAGCCTGGAGTGGCCTGGCCATTTACCGGAGGCCTCCGTATCGGTGGGCCGCCACCCTGCTGGGCGACGGCTTCGACCGGCCGACCCATCGCGTGTAGCTCGTCCCGGGAGAGATTCTGGATGCGGGCGAGAAGACCCTTCACCGTTCGCTCGGAGACCTGGTGGGCGAGCACGAGGTGGCCGTGCTCGTCGCCGTCCTCCACGTACGCCACCCAGTCCTTCAGGCTGCGGGTGCCGTGCCATGCGACGGTCAGGCCGCTGACCTGCATCCGCTTCCGTCCTTCGATCTTCGCCAGTGGCTTGCGCGTGACCTCCATCCGGTGTCCTGTCCTTTCCCTTCTCCCACGCCGCCCGGCGCGCGGCCCCAAGACTACGACGCGTTCCCCGGCCTGACAAGGCCCTTGGAAGAGCCAGTTCGGAGGAGTTTTTACACGAGTGTCATGTAAAACCTACACGACCTGACACTTTCGGCGGCGCGGACGAACCCGTCACCCCCGCCTATTGTGGAAGAACACTCCCGGGCAACCATTCCACGTCGTCAGAACGGGCCACTCCTCTGGCACATCCGTTGCGTTCTGTCCCCCGCGAAAGGAGTGGGGCATGCGGCTGACATCTCTCATGGGCTTCCTCGCCGACGACCTCGCGGTTGACCTGGGCACCGCCAACACCCTCGTGTACGTCCGGGGGCAAGGCATCGTCCTGAACGAGCCCTCGATCGTGGCCATGAAGGACGGCGCGGTGCTGGCGGCGGGGCATGAGGCCAAGGCCATGCTGGGCCGTGCGCCGGGCACGATCTCGGTGGTGCGCCCACTTCGACACGGCGTCATCGCCGACTTCGACAGCACCGAGAAGATGCTCCACTACTTCATCGCCAAGACCCGACAGCGGCGCAGCATCGTGCATCCCCGCGTGGTGGTCACCGTCCCGTCCGGCATCACCCAGGTCGAGAAGCGCGCGGTGCGCCAGTCGGCGCGTCAGGCGGGCGCCCGGGAGGCCTTCCTCATCGAGGAGCCGATCGCGGCGGCGCTGGGCGCCGGGCTGCCGGTGGCCGAGCCGGGAGCCAACATGATCGTCGACATCGGCGGCGGCACCACCGAGGTGGCGGTCATGTCGCTGTCCGGCATCGTCTACTGCAAGTCGGTCCGGATCGCGGGCGACGAGATGAACGCCTCGGTCATCCAGCACATCCGCAAGAGCTACAGCCTGCTCGTGGGCGAGCGACACGCCGAGGAGATCAAGCTCAAGCTCGGCTCGGCCTACCCGATCCCGGGCGAGCATCTCACCATGGAGGTCAAGGGGCGCGATCTCATCGTCGGGATCCCCAAGACCATCCTGGTCACCGGCGAGGAGATCCGCGAGGCGCTCCGCGAGCCGATCATGGCCATCGTGAGCGCGGTGCACACCTGCCTCGAGCAGATCCCGCCCGAGCTGGCGGCCGACATCGTGGACAAGGGCATCGTGGTGTCCGGCGGCGGCGCGCTGCTGCGCGGCCTCGGCCCCCTGCTCCACGACCAGACCGGCCTGCCGATCCGCGTGAGCGACGACCCGCTCACCTGCGTGGTGCGTGGGGCGGGGGCGTTGCTGGACGACGTCAAGCTTCTCGCTCGCGTCGCGCTGCCCTCGTAGCCTCCCGCCGGACGCGTCGCCCCGCCACCCCAGGGCTGGCGACGCGACGCGTTGTCTCTCCTTGTACGCGGGCCGGCTCGGCGATACCTAATGGACATCCGGGTCGCCGAGACTCGCGCGACCACGCGCAACCAACACGTAACTCGCCCATCCCGTCCGATGGCCTACTGTCGAGAGCGCCCTGAGGACGCGCTCGGAGGAGGACAACCGATGAGCCACACTCCCCAGCTCACCGCCACCCCCAGCCAATCATCGAGTCGGCCGACGCTGCCCATCGCGGTGATCATCACCGCCCACGGTCCGGCTCGACACCTCGAGCAGGCGCTAGCGAGCATTCGCGATCAGACCGCGATCCCGACCGAGACGGTCGTGGTCGACGACACGTCGCGCGATGCCGACGTGGTGCGCATCACCGAGGCGGCCGGCGTGGCGAGGCTGCGCCATCCCCTCGGGCCCAATGTGGGCCGCAACGTGGCTTCCTGGACAGCGAGGACACGTGGGCGCCCCACAAGCTCGAGACGCAGTGGCGGGCCGTCCAGCCCTGCCCGGGCCTCGACGTCGTCTTCGCCAACTCGTGGGAAGTCAGCGAAGCGCGACGGATCACCCGGCCCTTCCTCGAGCAGAAAGCCCACTACTGGGCCATGGAGCGCCGCGAGATCGCGCCCGGGGTGAAGGAGTGCGAGCCCCGCAGCCTGGTGCGCCAGTTCCTGATGGGCAACTTCCTCTCACGCTCCACGCTCCTGGCGCGCCGGGACGTGCTCGTGCGCGTCGGCCTCTTCGACCGGGAGCTCGTCCACCTGGAAGACCGCGACTGCTGGCTACGGCTCCTGACGGTCGCCCGATTCGGAGTGCTCGAGGAGCCGCTCATGCGGGGCCGCCTCGACGAGGACGCCCCCGATCCGGACCGGCGCCGGTGGCCATATGAGGAGGCGCTGGACGCGGTCCGCCTCTGGCAACTGATGGCAACCCATCCGACCGAGTATCCACCCGAGGCGGTGGCGCTCTATGCCGCGCGGCGCGGGCGCCCGTCGCTCCCCGTCGGTCGGCTCGCAGAAGCGGACGGCCTCGTCCGAGAGGCCCGCCGTCACTACCTCCGCGCCTGGTGGCTCGGCGGCGGGACTTGGCCCCTCATCCGGGCCGCCGCCTCGTACCTCCCCACGCCGGTCCGCGATGGTCTGGCCGCGATCCGCGCCCGGCGCCGGCGGGCCCAGCACGAGTGACGCGGGCCGCCTGGCGTCCCGGCAAAGGAGGCTAGCGCGGGGCGAGGGTCATCTCGGAGACGATGAGGCGGAAGTCGGGGCGGGGGCGGAAGGTGACGCGCTTCGAGGTGCCGTAGACGATGACCTCCTGGAACAGCTCGAGCCACGGCTTCTCGTCGTCGAAGAGCTGGGTCGCCTCGGCGTAGAGCGCCTTCCGCTTCCTGGGGTCGAGGGTGTAGCGCGCCTGCTCCATCAGTTCATGGAAGCGGTGGCCGGGCTGGCTTCCCACCCAGTAGCGGCCGCCCAGCCCCGTCGGGTGCAGGATGCGCCAGAGGCTCCCGTCCGCGTCGAGCAGGGTCGACTGCACGTTGATCAGGAGCAAGCCCCCGGCGGGCAGCGCGCGCTCGTTGACCATCCTTTGCCGCGCTCCCATCTCCATCATGGCCACGCGGGCGCGGATACCCACCTTCGCCCACATGTCGGCGATCCCCTCGAGCAGCTGCTTGTCGTTGACCATGGTGCCCATCCCCGCGTGCAGCGTCACGTCGATCCCGCCGGGGCTACCCGCCTCGGTCAGGAGCGCCCGCGCCCGGGCGGGGTCGTGGGGATACGGCTTGAGCGCGGGGTTGTAGCCGAAGTCGGTATCGGCGAGCCCGCCCGCGAGCGGCCGGCCGAGTCCCGCGAAGAGGCTCCGGATGATCGCGGGCACGTCGAGCGCGTAGTGGAGCGCCTGCCGGACCCGCTTGTCGGACAGCGGCGGCTGCGTAGAGTTGATGTTGAACTCGACGGTGCGGGTGGACGGAACGCTCACCACCCGGGTGTTCCGGCCCTCCGCGATCGACTTGATGCGGTCGGGTGGGACGCTGGTGACGATGTCCGCGTCGCCCTTCTCGAGCGCGACCAGGCGTGGGAAATCGTCGGGGATCGCCCTCCACAGCACGCGGGCGATCGCGGGGGCCCGGCCCTCCCAGCCCCACCAGTCGCGGTTGGCTTCCATGATGAGCCGCTCGTCCTTCACCCATTCCACGAAGCGATACGCTCCGCTGCCGATCGGGCGGCGCGCCAGCTCCTTCGCGCCCTCGTCGGTGGTGAGGCGGGCGGGCAGGATCTGCGAGCCCATCTGCGCCAGGCGCACCGGCAGGAGCGGATCCGGCTTCCGGGTGACGACCCGCACCAGCGTGGGAGTCGCCGCCTGCACCGACTCGATCGTGGTGAAGCCCGCCGTCACCACCGTCTTTCCCGGCACCAGGTTGCGCTCGATCGTGGCCCGCACGTCTTCCGCGGTGAGCGGAGAGCCGTCGTGGAATTTCACGCCCGGCCGCAGGGTGAACTCCCAGGTGGTGTCGTTCACCGCCCTCCAGGAGGTGGCCAGACCGGGCTGGAGCTGCAGCGCGGCGTCCCACCGGGTGAGCGAGTCATACAGGTTGTAGAAGTAGTTCACGGTGAGGACCTGGGTGCTCCGTCCCGGGTCCATCGTGGTCGCCTCGGCGGGCTGGACGATGGTGATCTGGGTGGGCTGGGCGGCCACCGGAGCGGTGAGGAGGAGCAGCGACAGCACCATCCAGGCGAAGAGCGTCATTGGTCTTCCCTCCCTTGGGCGGGCCGAACATAGCGCAGGCCGCCGCTCCCGGGCAACACGCAACCCGCCCCGATACCATGCCGACGCTATAATGACCGCTACGCCGGCCGCGGGGCCGGTCTCTCGATCCCTCGTCACCCACTGGAGGCCGTATGAAGGGCGTGACCCTGCCGACCGAGACCGTCTTCGTGATGGAGAACTCGCCGATCAAGTTCGGGCTGGGAGCGATGGACGAGATCGGCTTCGACGCCGGCCGGCTCGGCATCAGGAAGGCCCTGATCTTCACCGATCGCCACGTAGCGGAGCTGGGCCTGTCGGAGCGGGTGCGCGCCCTGCTCGAGGAGCAGGGCGTGAAGGCCGACGTGTGGGACGGGGTCGAGGTGGAGCCCACCGACCGGTCGATGGAAGAGGCGGGTGAGTACGCGCGCTCCAAGGAGTTCGACGGCCTCATCGCGGTCGGCGGCGGGAGCACCATCGACACCTGCAAGGCGGCTAACCTGCTCACCTGCTACCCGGCTCCGCTGCTCGACTACATCAACAAGCCGGTGGGACGGGGCGTGCCGGTGCCGGGCCCGATGCGCCCGCTGATCGCGGTGCCGACCACCGCGGGAACCGGCAGCGAGACCACCGCGGTGGCGGTGACGCACGTCATCGATCAGAACGTGAAGGCCGGAGTCTCCCATCGGCTCCTGCGGCCCGCGCTCGGAGTGGTCGATCCCCTCAACACCCTGAGCGCGCCGCCCGAGGTGACCGCGGCGGCCGGGGCCGACATCCTCACCCACGCCATCGAGTCCTACACCACCCGGCCCTACAACGCCCGCGCGAAGCATCACCCGCCGGATCGGCCCGCCTACATCGGCGCGAACCCGGCCAGCGACATCTGGTGCGAGAAGGCGATGGAGTACGCGGCGCGCTACCTCCGCCGCGCGGTGCTGAACGGCCTCGACGTGGAAGCGCGCCTGCACCTGGCCCTGGCCGCCAACTACGCCGGGATCGGCTTCGGCAACGCGGGGGTCCACATCCCCCACGCGGTGGCCTATCCGATCGCGGGCCTCGTGCGCGACTACGTCCCGAGCGGCTACCGCACGCGCCACCCGATGGTGCCGCACGGCATGTCGGTGATCCTCACCGCCCCCGCCGCGTTCCGCTTCACCTACGCGACATCGCCGGAGCGCCACCTCCGCGCCGCCGAGCTGCTCGGGGTCCCGGTGGCCGATCTCAGCGAGGCGGAGCGGCGCGAGGCGCTGCCGCGCGCGCTGCTCTCGATCATGCGGGATATCGGCATTCCCAACGGTCTCACCGCCATCGGCTACACCGAGCGCGATGTGCCCGCCCTGATCGAGGGCACGTTGCGGCAGCCACGCCTGCTGTCGGGGGCGCCGCGGCCGGTGGGTCGGCCGGAGCTCGAGCTGATCCTGCACGACGCGATGCAGTACTGGGGCTAGACCTAGAGCTGCCCGGAGTCCCCCCACTCGGCGAGCAAGGTCCGGTAGGCGGGATCCTGGTAACGGTCGAGGCGGAACGCGGGCGCGTACCGGGGGAGCGGTCGCTCCGCGATGTAGTCGGCCAGGAGATCCGCGGCGCCGTTCGAGGACATCATCCCGTAGCCGGAGAGGCCCCCCAGGACATAACCGCCCTCGACCGGTAGCGGTCCCGACAGCAGCCGGTTCTCCTCGGTCTTGGTGTAGTAGCCGCCGTCTACGAAGTGCTTCGGGAGGCGCGGGACGTACGCCCGCAGGCCGGGAATCAATCGCGTCATCCCGCGGATCACGATCTCGGCGTACGCCGGGTCGAACTCCACCGGGAAGCGCGGCTCCATCGGCTCCACGTCGTAGGTCCACACCCCGAGCATCACCGGGCTGTCCCCCCCGCCCTCGGGTCGGCCGTGGACGCCCGCGGGCATCTCTTCCAGCAGGTGCCGCATCCCCTCGGCCTGCCCGAGCTCCTCCCGCTCGTCGTCGGACCACGGCAGCCTCACCGGATCCGTCCAGATCATCATCGGCGCGTGGCGCGGTACCACGCCCTGCGTATCGTGGAACGCGACCTTGGCGTGCCGCTCACAGAACACCGGGATCTCGACGTCCAGGAGCCGCCCGACCGCCTTGACGTGCGGACCCGCCGCGTTCACAAAGCGTGGCGTGCCGATGGTGCGGCGGCCCCCTCCGCCGCTCACCCGCACGCCGGTGACGCGCCCCCCCGCGGTTTCCACCGCGTCCACCCGCCCCTCGGTCAGGCGCACTCCCGCTTCGCGCGCGCGCTCGAGCATGTACATGCCGAGCTGCTGACCGCTGAACCAGCCGCAGCGGCGGGCGTGCAGCAGCGCGACCGTCTCCTCCGCGAGGTAGGGAAAGTGGCGGCGGATCAGGCTCCGATCGGTGACGACGTCCGTGCCGGTGAGCTGCCCTTCGTAACCCGTCGCCGGCGACGGCTGGTAGTCGCCGCCCGACGATCGGTGCCGGCGCAGCGGGCCGACGCCCCGTGCGGCGGCGTCCTCCGCGGCCTTCACGTAGCTCTCGATCTGCCCGGGCTGGGCCGTCGCGAAGAGGTAGCCCCGCCGATTCATGAGGAACACGTTGTCGCTCTCGCGCGCCAGGTCCTCCATGAGGTCGATGCTGCGATTCATCAGGGCGGCCATGTCGTCGCCGGGCCCCGGCCACCAGTTGCGGTAGGACTCCGCCGACTTGTCGCTCGTGAGCGAGAGCGGCGGGCGCTCGTCGACGAGGATCACCGAGTGGATGCCCCGCCGTACCGCGAGGTGATAGGCCGCCGCGACGCCGGCGATGCCGGCCCCGCAGATCACGACCTCCGCCGTCGGGACGCTCATGGCGGGACGACTCTACACGCTTTGGGCGGGCGAGGAAACGGCCGCCACGTGGTGGACACTGTCAGCGTCGCGACGGTATGGTGACGCTCCGATACCTCCCTCACCATAGGCCAAGTGGCTGCAAATCCTGCCTTCCGTGCTCAGGCACGTGGGTTGCTCCAAGCGCGCCCATGATGACCCGACAGAGCGATCGCCGCCGCCATCCCCGCTCGGACGTCTCCTGGCTCGTCGTGGTGGAGGCCGGGAAGCGCCGCTTCCTCCTCCAGACGGTCGACATCTCGGCCCGCGGCGCGAAAGTCAGGCCGCGGGAGCGGCTCGACATCGGCACGCCGGCCCAGCTCCGCTTCCGGCCGCCGGACGGAACCCCGTTCAATGTGCCGGCCCTGGTCTGGCGCACCGATTCCGACGGGCTCGCGTTCCTTTTCATGGGCGACATCCAGGACCGCCTGCGTCGCTCCGGCCGCCTGCTCGCCAGCTGAGCCCGCCCGTCCGGCCGCTACTTCTTGAACCAGTCCCAGACCTTGTCCCACCAGCGGCCGATCTGCTCCGACACACCCCCGTGCTCCTCGCACGGCGGTGGCTCCGTTCCAGTCAGGAAGACCTCGGTGACCACGACCGGGCAGTACGCGGTCGCCTTGCGCCCGTTGGTCGCGTCGATCTTCGCGTAGGTGATACCCGGCGGCTCCGGGAACGCGCCACCCGGATAGATGTCGAGGGCCTGGCGCATGAACTCCGACCAGATCGGCAGCGCGCCCTCCGCCCCGGATAGCCCGGCCGGCGCGCCGTCATCGAAGCCCACCCAGACCAGGGCCAGCAGGTTCGACGAGTAGCCCACGAACCAGGCATCGCGCCCGTCGTTGGTGGTGCCGGTCTTGCCCGCCACCGCGCCGGCCACGCCCAGCGCCCGCGCCGAGGCGCCGGTCCCCGAGTTGATCACGCCCTCGAGTAGCGAGGTGACCAGGAACGCTTCGGGCGCGCCGATCACCGGCCGCGTCTCCCGGCTCGCGCTCCAGATCGCGCGGCCCCCGTCGTCGGTGACCGTATCGACCACGCCCCCGCCGGGGGCGATCCCACCGTTCGCGAGCGGCAGGTAGGCGCGCGCGAGATCGAGCGGCGTGGTCTCGAACACGCCGAGGGCCAGCGCGGGCACCGGCTTGAGATCGCCTTCCACCCCCAGGGTCCGCGCGGTTCCGACCACGGTGTCCAGGCCCACCGCCTGGGCGAGCCGCACCGTGGCGCTATTGAGCGAGCCTTCGAGCGCGCGCCGCACCGTGACCTGGCCCTGGTAGCGATCGTCGTAGTTCTTGGGGCTCCACGGCTTGCCGTCCACCATCACCGTGATCGGCGCGTCCTCGATCAGCGACGCGGCGGTGAAGCGCGGCCCGTCCGGCCGCGGGGTCAGCGCGGCGAGGAACACGAAGGGCTTGAAGGCCGAGCCCGGCTGGCGGCGCGCGAGGACCGCGCGGTTGAACTGGCTGAGCCGGTAGTCCCGACCACCCACCAGCGCACGTACCTGCCCGGTGGTGGTATCGAGCACGATGAGCGCGGCCTGCAGACGCTCCTCGGGACTCTGGCGGCGCAGGCGCGGCCGCGAGGTCTCGAGCCGATCGATGCCCTTGACCACCGCGGCCTCGGCGAGCCGCTGCAGCACCGGGTCGAGCGTGGTATAGACCCGCACCCCGTGCTGCTGGGCCAGGTCCATCTCGGTGGAGCGCTCGAGGTCCGCCCGGACGTAGTCGACGAAGTAGGGCGCCACCAGCCCATTGCCGGGCGCGATGCGGGCCTTCACCGGCTCGCGGCGCGCGCGCCGGTAGTCCGCCTCCGAGATCTTGCCCAGATCGCGCAGGCGCGTCAGCACCACGTCGCGCCGCTCCCGCGCCCGATCGGGATTGGCGGCCGGCGAGTAGTTGTTCGGGCCACGAATCATCCCGGCCAGGAGCGCCGCCTCCGGGAGGGTCAGCTGGTGAACCTCCTTGCCGAAGTAGGCGCGGGACGCGGCGCCGACCCCCCGCACCGCGGAGCCACCCGCCTGTCCCAGGTAGATCTCGTTCAAATACGCCTCGAGGATCTGGTCCTTCGAGTACCGCCACTCGAGCGCGGTGGAGAGCAGGGCCTCGTTGAGCTTGCGCGAATACGTCCGCTCGGGGGTGAGGAGCCGGCTCTTCACGAGCTGCTGGGTGATCGTGCTGCCGCCCTCGACGACCCGCCCCTTGCGGACGTTCGCCCAGAGCGCCCGGAGCACCCCGCGCGGATCGAGCCCGCCGTGCTCGTAGAAGCGCTCGTCCTCGATGGCCAGGATGGCGGTGCGCAGCACCGCAGGCACGTCGGGCAGGCGCACCGGGCGGATGCTCTCTCCCATGCCGGCGCCGGCGCTCGCGAGCAGCTCGGGCGGGAGCGCCACGCTCTGCACGTCGGTCCCGTTCTGACGCAGCCGGGTGATGCGCCCGCCCGACACGGTGAGATTGATCCGGCCCGCGCCGCCGGCCCCGGAACCCACGTCGATGTCCCAGGCGCTGTCCGATCGAGAGAACTGTCCCGGCCCCGCCGCGGTCCGGGCCTCGCGATAGCCGAGCCGGCCCAGGATGCCGGCCAGGTCGAGCGCGCCGACCGAGACGCCCGACCGCAGCATCGGAGGAGCCGCGTAGAGGAGGGTGGAGCGGCGCGCCTCGACCCGTTCGAACTTGGAGAGGGCGCGCAGCGAGTAGATGGCGAGACCGCCGCCCACCACGATCAGGATGCCGAGCAGCGCCCCCGCGAACAGCGTGAGGCGACGCAGGACCCGGAAGCGGCTCTCCCACAACGCGACCATCAGCCGTCCGCGCCCACGCGAAGGGGGAGAGGTGAGATGCTCAGGAGCCGGCGCCCCTCCGCAGGGTGACCATCACCAGCCGGGCGACCTCCGGATCGTCCGACAGCTCGACCACCACGAAGTCGCCGATGCGAACGTCGCCGAGCGTGATCGTGCTGTCCCGGAACGCGTCCTTCAGATCGCGCCCCGTCTGGTTCCGCTGCGACCAGACGACGAGCGCGTCGCGCGGCACCTGGATCCGGAGGGCGCGCCGCTCACCGCCAACTCCGAACTCGTCGACGGTGAGGGTGCGGGCCTGGGGGTCCACCGCCAGTACCGTGCCCGCGTGTCGCTCCCCCGCGGGCACCGCGGCGGGCGCCACCGCCAGGGCGATCAGGCTCACCACCAGCGCGACCAGGGCGCGCCCGGACCTCGCGAGCTCCCGCACGGAGCGTCTCACGATCGGGGCGAGGCGGGAGCCCCCAGCTCCGCCGCCTTCATCTTCCGGACCAGCTCGGCGTACGAGGAGGTCTGGATGATCTTGTCGAACTGGGTCCGGTAGTTGTTGATCAAGCTCACACCCTCGACGGATACATCGTACACGAGCCACCGATCGCCCCGCTGCTGCATGCGGTAGTCAATCGGCACCTCGGTCCCCTGCTTGGTGACGAACCGGGTGCGCACCGTGGCGAGCCCGCCGTCGATGGCCTCGCCCGCGTAGGCGATGCGCTCACCACTGTAGCGCTCGATCTTCGAGATGTAGGCGCGCTCGATCAGGTCGGTGAAGAGCCCCGTGAACTCCTCGCGATCCTTCTCGGAGAGGCTCTGCCAGTGACGCCCGAGCGCCCGCTTCGCGGTCTCGGTGAAGTCGAAGACGCCCTCCGCCTCCTTGCGGATGGCGGCCCGACGATCCTTCGCGCGGGCCTCCGCCTTGAGCGCGGGATCCTCCAGGACCTTGAGGATCTGCTCGACGGAAGCCTTGAGCTGATCGGTCGGCGCCCCGGCGCCCGCGGACGCCGGGGCGAAGGCCACGAGTCCCGCGACCGCGACCAACACGATGTGCGCGACCCGAGTGAGGCGCATCCTCAGGCGGCCCGATCCACCTTGATCCGATCCTCGATCCGGAAGTCGGACCGGCTCCGGGAGATCTCCCGCGTGGCCACATCCACCGCGGCGCTGCGGAACTCCTGCCGGGGCACCGCGCCGGTGATCTCCACCACGAGCGGCGTGCCCTTCCAGAGCGGCAGGTGCGCGGTCGGCGTCAGCGGCAGACCCGACAGCGCGGCGTCCATCAGTAGCGCGTCGGAGACTCTCGCCTGGGCCGCCACCGCTTCCTCCTCGCGCTTGCGCTTGAGATCGTAGAGCTTCACCGCGATCCCCAGCAATACGACCAGGGACAGCATCGCTGCGACGACGATGATTTCCATGGGTGGTCTCCTCCCTTGGCGGCGGAAACTGCATCGGGCATGCCACGGACGACGACCAACCCCTGGCTCCAAGTTACCACTGCGTAAGCCGTCGGCCGCCACAACTGGACGAACCGTCCCGACCGAGTAGGAATTTCTAGGGCGATCGTGTAAAGCTTTCTCCGTACGCGATGCGTCAACGCGCCCCCTGCGGGAGCGGATCCCAGCTCCACTCTTCCGCCAGCACCGCCCGCGCCACGTCTCCGAGGCGCTGTCGCGAGTCCATCGCCTGCTTTCGTAGCCACCGGAAGGCCTCGGCCTCGCTCAGGTGACGGTCGGTCATCAGCTTGCCCTTGGCCTGATCCACGATCGGCCGCTCGGCTCGCGCCTGCTGCATCCGTCGGATGTCGCGGAAGCGCGCGAGCGCCAGGTCGAGGGTCGGGGCCACCTCCGCCGCGCGCAGCGGCTTGAGCATGAAGCCCAAGACCCCGGCGCGATTGGCCTGCTTCACCACCACCGACCCCGTATCGCGCGTGAAGAGCACCGCGGGACAGTCGCACGCCGCGGTGATACGCGGCATGAGGGCCGGCTCGCGCCGCCCGGAGATGCTGGGCGCGATGATCAGGACGTCCGGCCGCGTCTGCTGCATCAGGGCCACCGCATCCAGTCGCAGCGGCGCCTCCAGCGCCACCGCTCCGCCCGCGTCCTCGACGGCGGCCCGGAGCGACGCGCGCGACGCGATGTCGCCGTCGAGCACGGCCACCCGCCATCGCGGCGAACCACTTCCCCACACCCTACCGATCACTCGCATGGTCACCTCCTGAGGCGTCGCCCTGTCGCAACCCCCGTGCCAATGGATCGCGCACCCGCCCCGGGCATGGAGCGAGCCGCGCGTGAAGAAAATTCCAGTGCCGTCGAGAAGTTCTTCCCACCCTCTGAGGCGTGCACGAGTCCACGGCCGCCCGGTCCTCCCCCACCCACCCTTCAAAGCCACGATCCGACCGAAGGCGACGGTGGCACATGGCTTGCGTACACTCGTCATCATGCTCAGGCTCAAAGGGGAACGCGAGGACGACACCCTGCGAGAAGACGAGGGCCGGCCCCGGCTGGTTGACGTCGAGGAGACGGACGAGCTCACCGGCAAGGATGTCTTCCCCGTCGACGAGTCGGACGGGGCCGGATACCTGGAGTACGACTCCGGGCGACCCGGGCGGACCCTCCCGCTCCGCGGGTTCGCCATCGCGGCGGCGGCCTTCACCCCCACATTCTTGCTGATCTTCTTCGGCCTACCGTATCTCGTCGGCTCGGCGGTCCCGGGCCGGACGCCGAGTGCGCCGGTCGCCTCCCGCGCGCCGGAGCTCGAGCCCAAGGCCTTCTCCTCGTCGTCGGAGGCGGCCCGTGGTGACACGCGGAGCGGCCTGGGCGATTCGCGGGGCGGCCCGGGGGCCCGCACCTTGAGCGACCCGTTCCGGACGACTTCCCCGGTGCCCGACGAGCCCAAGATCGAGGAGCGAGCGACCGCGGCGGCGCCCGAGCCGGTGCCGTCACTGCCGCCCGCGCGGCCGGCCCCGGCCGCGCCGCCCGTCGCTCCGGAGCCCCGCGTCCCGGAGGCTCGGAGTGCTTCTGTACCGCCCCCCGCCCCCGAGCCGCGCGCGGCCGCCGAGCCACGCCGGGCTCCCCGCGAGCCGCGCGAGTGGACCCCGGCGGCCGCCTTCACGGATCGCGCCGCCGCGAGTCGTCTCGCGAGCAGCATCGAGAAGCAGGGCTATCCCGTCGAGGTCCGACAGGACGCCTCCTCGTCGCGGCCGTGGGTGGTGTGGATCGGCGCCCAGCCTAGCGGCGGCTCGCGCCGCCGCTAGGCGGCGCGGTCTAGGCTCGCTTCTCCGGCTCGCGATCCAGCTGAAGCTCCCGCCAGCGGCGGGCCTTGTTGTGGAGGGTCTTCGGGGTGGTGCCGAGGATCTCCGCGGCGCGGGTCTTGTTGTTGTTCACCGACTGTAGCGTCCTCAGGATGAGCGCCCGCTCGCCGTCGTCCAGCGTGGTTCCCAGCGGCAGCACCACCACGTTTGCCCGCTCCGCCGGCGGCGCGCCGAGCGGCGACAGCGGCAGGCACTCGGGCGTGATGAGCCCGTCCTCGCAGGAGACCACCGCGCGCTCGATGACGTTCCGAAGCTCGCGGACGTTGCCCGGCCAGGTGTGGTCGTTCAGGAGCTTGAGCGACCCCCCGTCCACGCTCCGCACCTGCCGGCCGTACTTCTCGTTGAACTCGGCAATGAACGCGTCCGCGAGGAGCGCGATGTCCTCGGGCCGCCGCCGCAGCGGAGGCAGCGGGATCGTCAGCACGTTGACCCGGTAGTAGAGGTCTTCGCGGAACGTGCCCTCCTGCACCGCCTTCACCACGTCCTTGTTGGTGGCGGCCACCACGCGCACGTCGACCCCGATCTCGTCGTGGCCGCCCACGCGCCGCACCTGACTGTCCTGGAGGACGCGAAGATACTTCGCCTGCAGGTTCGAGCTCATCTCCGCGATCTCGTCCAGGAAGATCGTGCCGCCGTCGGCCAGCTCGAAGTAGCCGGGCCGGCGGGCCATCGCTCCGGTGAAGGCGCCCTTCTCGTGACCGAACAGCTCGCTCTCGAGCAGAGTCTCCGGAATGGCCGAGCAGTTCACCGCGACGAACGGCCCCTTCGCCCGCTGGGACATCTGGTGGATGGTCCGGGCCACCAGCTCCTTGCCGGTGCCGGTCTCTCCCACGATCAGCACCGGAGCCGGGCTCGGGGCGGCCATCTCGATCAGGCGATAGACTTCCTGCATCGCCGGGCTCACCCCGAGGAGCGGCCCGAGCCCGCGGCTGTCCTTGAGCTGCCGGCGCAGCACCGTGACCTCCCGGTTCACCTGGACCTTCTCGACCGCCTTCTCGACCAGCACCCGCAAGCGGCGCGGGTCCACCGGCTTGGTCATGTAGTCGTAGGCGCCCTCCCGCATGGCGGACACCGCGGTCTCGATCGAGCCGTGAGCCGTCAGCAAGATCACCGCCGCCTCGGGCACCGTCACCGCCAGGGGCTTCAGGAGCCCGATGCCGTCGATGACCGGCATGATCATGTCCGCGATCACGACCGAGGGGCGGAACGCCGGCGCCCGCTCGAGCGCATCCTTGCCGTCCACGGCCTCCTGCACCTCGTAGCCCCACAGCGTCAGGAGCGCGGCCAACCCGCTGCGGCCCGACTCGTCGTCGTCAGCGATCAGAATGCGATGCTTCATTGGTCGTTCCCTCTCGGGTGAATTGGTGTCGGTCGATGGAGTCCTTTGGTTCAGACTGCGCGACCCGGTTGCAATCGATGTGCCTCGGAAATTCCGGGTGGAAAGAGCTACCGGGTGTCAGACGGTATGTCCAATTCAGACAAATAGTTCCATCGAGTTACCTCAACGACCATCTCACTGCTGCCTTCAAGGGCGGCCCCAGAGAGAGGGAACATTTTACCGTGTAACTACCACCCGGCGCCGGGCGAATCCCCCCATGCCAGATCGATCAGGGCGAGCCCGGTCGCCGGGTCGGTCTTTCGCTGGAGCGTGGCCGGAGCCTCCACCAGGGTGACCTCGAGGGTCGGCTCCACGCTGCCTCCGAGAAGGTGGCCGCCCAGGGCTCCGCCATCCGCCCGACCCACCACGACATGGGCGTGCACCCGCGGCTCCCCCCGATCCAGCGCGATATTGCCGATGAGCGAGACCGCCTCGACCTGCTCGCGGATGACCCGGCGGCGGTAGTCGCGCCGGGCGTGGTCGAAGAACCCCAGGGTCACCGCCGCGAAGGCGCCGACGCCGGTCAGGGAGGCGGCCCGGAGGTCGTAGCGCTTGGCCGCGGCGGTCAGGGCCTCCACCGAATTGTCGCCGCGGTCGCAGACGAGCACGAAGGTGCGGCGCCCGCCCGCGTCGTCAAGCTGCCGGATCTTCACGATGCCCCTCCCATCAGGCCCGCTCGGCTACCGCTTCCTTGTCCCGCTTCCGCAGGGCCACCAGGCAGGTCACCAGCACGCCGGTCATCGCGGTGAGCAGCCCCAGCTCGATCATGGCGTAGCGGAAGGCGGACTCGCCCTGGTTGGTGAGGGTGCCGAACTCCGCGGTGATGACCAGGATGCGCCGTACCCCCGCGATCAGGGCCACCAGCACGAACGGCTCGGGCACCAGCACGTGCTCGCGGAACGAGACCTGCACGGTATAGAGGATCTCGATGATCATCAGGATCAGCAGCAACTGGTCGAGGACCGTCACCACGCTCGGCCCGATCGCGCCGCCCAGGAGGCTCGGGACGAAGTGGATCACCGCGTTCACGAGCAGGACCACGCCGCCCGCCGCGAGCACGACGCCGAGCCCCACGTAGAGCACGTCCTCGATCTTCGTGAACCCCTGGGCGATGCGCTCCCGCGCGGACGCGCTCTGGCTGGCGCGGCTCATGGCGGGACGACCCGGCTCACAGGCGCCCGGTGAGCACGAGGGCCAGCAGGATGAGACCCGCCACCGTCAGCGCGCTGCTCGGGTAGTATCCCCAGTCCCGGCTGTACGGCCACGCCGGCACCGCGCCGAGCGCCAGCACGAGCAGGACCACGATCAGCACGCGGGGCATGTGCGGGTGTTGCCTCCAAGTCGCTTCTCGGCAATCGCTGTGCCAGCAAACGGAGCACCGCAATCGCGCCGCTAAGCGCTCGAAAACGGACGCACCAGGGTCGGCCCAGCACCGGCGCATTCGCCGGGACCGCGCGGGACGCCGGTAAACGTTACCGGAGAAACCCGGTAACGCCGACCCATCCGTCGTGCCTTTCTGGCGCGTGGCCCACGTGGTACCGTGTGAGCGAGCCGTTGGCGTCGACCTTGCGTTCCTGGAGGCGCGGATCATGACCGACATGTGGGGCGATCTCGTGTGGGCCGCTCTCGCCGATCTCAAGACGAGGCTGATGCTCGTGCTCCCGGGAATCCTGGCGATGCTGACGCTCGCCGCGGTCGGGCTAGCCGGAGCGTGGGTCAGCGCCCGCGTCGCCCGCCGGCTGGCGCAGGCGGTGGCCTTCGACCGGCGCGCGGAAGCGTGGGGCATCGTGGCCGCCCTCAATCGCGCGGGCGTGCGCAAGCCGCCCTCGCAGGTGCTGGGGCTCGTCGTCTTCTGGAGCGTGCTCGTGCTCTTCCTTCCGGTGGCCATCGACGCGCTCGCCATCCCCGGCACCGGACGCCTCACCGAGTTCGTCTTCTCGTGGGTCCCGCGCGTCATGGGCGCCGCGTTGATCCTGCTCGTGGGATGGCTCGTGGCGAACTTCCTCGGTGAGGGGGTCCTCATCGCGGCGGTCAACGCCCGCCTCCCGGAGGCGCGGCTCCTGGCCCGGGCCATCCGGTGGGGCGTGCTCCTCTTCGCGAGCGCCACCGCCATCACCCACCTGGGCATCGGCAAGGAGATGGTGCTGGTCGCGTTCGGGATCACCTTCGGCGGGCTGATCTTCGCCCTCGCGCTGGCCTTCGGCCTCGGCGGACGCGGGCTGGCCCGCCAGATCCTCGAGCGCCACCTCCGCAGTCGCGAGCCGCATCCGCGCGAGACCCTGACCCACCTGTAGGCTGCATGATCGACGCCGGCGTGCTCTTCCAGCAGGCGGCGGTGGCGCTGCGCCACGAGCGTCGCGCGAGCTACCGCCTGCAGCTCGGGAGCGCGCTCGGCTTCGACGGGGTGGCGGCTCTCGGCCCGTATCTCGAGGCGCTCGGGATCAGCGAGGTCTATCTCTCCCCCTGCTTCCGCTGCGGCCCCGGCAGCTCTCACGGCTACGACGTCACCGATCACAACGCGTTCAATCCCGAGCTGGGCAGCGCGGCCACCTTCGACCGGATGGCCGCCGCGCTGGCCGCGCGCGGGCTCGGGCTCATCCTGGACGTGGTGCCGAACCACATGGGAATCGCGGGCGACGCCAACCCCTGGTGGCTCGACGTGCTCGAGAACGGCCCGGCCTCGCCGCGGGCCGAAATCTTCGACATCGACTGGGCACCCGCCAAGGCCGAGCTGCGCAACCGGGTGCTCCTGCCGATCCTCCCCGACCAGTACGGCCGGGTGCTCGAGTCGCAGCAGCTCGCGCTCGAGTTCGTGGACGGCGCCTTCCACCTGCGGTACGCCGGCGCGCGCCTGCCCATCACCCCCCGGACTTACCCGCAGATCCTGACCGACGGGCTCGAGCCCGTCGCCCAGCGCCTGGGCCCGGAGGACGCGGGGCTCCAGGAGCTGCGCAGCATCCTGACCGCGATCGAGCACCTGCCCGGGCGCACCGAGACCGATCCCCGCCGGGTCGAGGAGCGGATGCGCGAGAAGGAGATCGTGAAGCGGCGTCTGATGGCGCTCGCCAAGGAGTCCGCCGACATCCGCGAGCACATCGAGGAGACGGTGCGGCGCTTCAACGGGGTCCCGGGCGAGCCCGCCTCCTTCGACGCCCTCGATCGCATCCTCTCCGCGCAGACCTATCGCCTGGCCGACTGGCGGGTGGCGGGCGACGAGGTGAACTACCGCCGGTTCTTCGACGTGAGCCACCTGGCCGCGATCCGCATGGAGCGGCGCTCGGTATTCGACGCGACCCACCAGCTGATCCTGCGCCTGGTCGGCGAGGGCAAGGTCACCGGGCTGCGCATCGATCACCCGGACGGTCTCTACGCTCCCGGCGAGTACTTTCACCGGCTGCAGGAGGGCGCCCTGATCGCGACGGCGCGGCGGCTGCTTCCCGAGCTGGGCCCCCCCGAGGCCGAGGCGCTCGCCGCGCTCTACCGGACCCGCGCCGCGGACCAGGCCGCCACGCTGGAGGCGCGGCCGCTCTGGATCGCGGCCGAGAAGATCCTGGGTCCGGACGAGCCCCTGCCCGAGTGGTGGGCGGTGGCGGGCACCACCGGCTACGACTTCCTCGCCGCGGTCAACGGCCTCTTCGTCGACCGGGGGACCTCCCGGCAAATGACCGCGCTCTACTCGCGGGTGGCGGGCGACGGCGCCCGGATGGCCGATCTCACCTACGGAGCGAAGCGGCTCATCATGCAGGTCTCGATGGCGAGCGAGATCAACCAGCTCGGCTATCACCTCGACCGCATGTCCGAGCGCGACCGGCTCGCCCGCGACTTCACCCTGCCGAGCCTCGGCCGCGCGATCCGCGAGGTGGTGGCCGCCTTCGCGGTCTACCGCACCTACGTGGGCGACGACGGCAGCGACACCCCCGGCCCCCGCGACCGCGGCTACATCGAGTCCGCGGTCGCGGAGGCCAAGCGCCGCAACCCCACCGTGAACGTGTCGATCTTCGACTTCGTCCGCGACGTGCTCCTGCTGCGCCATCCGGACCGCAGCGGCCCCGACGAGCGCGCCGCGCGGCGCCACTTCGCGATGCGCTTCCAGCAGACCACCGGACCGGTCACCGCCAAGGGGGTGGAGGACACCGCCTTCTACCTCTACAACCGCCTGGTCTCGCTCAACGAGGTGGGCGGCGACCCCGCGCGCTACGGCGAGCCGGTCTCCGTCTTCCACGCGCGCAACGAGCGGCGGCTCGAGCGGTGGCCGGAGTCGATGCTGTCCACGTCCACCCACGACACCAAGCGCGGCGAGGACGTGCGTGCGCGCATCAACGTGCTGTCCGAGGCGCCGACCGAGTGGGCGGCCGAGGTCCGCCGGTGGCGCGGGATCGCCCGGCGCTTCAAGCGGCAGATCGACGGTCACGCGGCGCCCGACCACAACGACGAGTACCTGCTGTACCAGACCCTGGTGGGCGCATGGCCCGCGCGGGACGAGGACGAGCCGCTCGAGACGGTCACTCGCCGGCTCGTCGCCTACATGGAGAAGGCCACCAAGGAGGCCAAGCGGCGTACGAGCTGGGTCAACCCGAGCCAGCCCTACGACGGCGCGGTGCGCGAGTTCATCCGTGGCCTCCTCGCCCCGGACGGCCCCTTCCTCCCTGCGTTCCGGCCCTTTCAGCGGCTGGTGGCCGCCCACGGGGCGGTCAACTCCCTCGCCCAGACGCTGCTGAAGCTCACCGTCCCCGGCGTCCCCGACTTCTACCAGGGCACCGAGCTGTGGGACCTGGCGCTGGTCGATCCGGACAACCGCCGCCCGGTCGATTTCCCGCGACGGCAGGCGCTGCTGGAGGCGCTGCGCGCCCGCATCGCGGCCGACGAGGCGGCGGGGGCCGACGCCACCGCACTCTGCGCCGAGCTGCTGGCCCACTGGCCGGACGGCCGCGTGAAGCTCTACCTCACCCACCGCGCGCTGACGCTCCGGCAGCAGCGCGCGCCGCTCTTCGCGGTGGGGGGCTATCGGGCCCTCGAGACGGACGGCCCGCGCGCGGACCATCTGCTCGCGCTCGCGCGCACCGACGGGACGGACGCGGTGGTCGCGGCGGTGCCGCGCCTCACCGCGCGGCTCGGCGGCCTCACCGGCCAGATCCTGCTCGGTCCCCCCGCGTGGGAGCACACCGCGGTGGTGCTCGCGGAGGATCTCGCGGGCGTCTACCGCGACCGCTTCACCGGCCTCACCGTGACGAGCGAGCCGCGCGACGGGGGCGCGATCCTGCCCGCGGGAGCACTCTTCGCCCACTTCCCGGTCGCGCTCCTGGAGCGCACCGCCCCCGCGCCCGACGTGACCCGATGAGCGTCCGGCCCACGGTCCGACGCGCGCACCGGATGCCCTTCGGGGCCTCGCCGGTCGCCGACGGGAGCACCCGGTTCCGCCTCTGGTCCCCGGGCGCGGACCGGGTCGAGCTGTGGCTCGAGGAGCCGAAGCGCGCGGTGCCCATGCCGCGCGACGCGGGCGGCTGGGCCGAGTACGTGAGCCGCGAGGCGCCCGCCGGCACCCGCTATCGCTACCGCATCGACGGGGAGCTGCTCGTGCCCGACCCGGCCGCCCGCTACCAGCCCGGGGACGTGCACGGGGCGAGCGAGGTCGTCGATCCGCTCGCCTACGCCTGGCACGACGGGGCGTGGGCCGGCCTGCCGCCCGAGCGCCTGGTCTTCTACGAGCTGCACGTGGGCACGTTCACGCCCGAGGGCACCTACGCCGCGGCCGCGGGCAAGGTCGACCACCTCGCGTCGCTCGGGGTCACCGCGGTCGAGGTGATGCCGCTCGCCGATTTCCCGGGCCGCCGCGGCTGGGGCTACGACGGGGTCCTGCTGTTCGCGCCCGAATCGGGCTACGGCCGGCCGGAGGATCTCAAGGCCCTGGTGGACGCCTGTCACGCCCGCGGCCTCGCGGTCTTCCTCGACGTCGTCTACAACCACTTCGGCCCGGAGGGCAACTACCTCCACCGTTACGCCCCCGCCTTCTTCAGCCCGCACCACCGCTCGCTCTGGGGCGACGGCATCAACTACGACGGGCCGGGGGCCGAGATCGTCCGCTCCTTCATGATCCACAACGTGCTCTACTGGCTCGAGGAGTTCCACCTGGACGGCCTCCGCCTCGACGCGGTCAACGCGATCGTGGACGACTCGTCGGCGCATCTGCTCGTGGAGCTCGGCCGCGCGGTGGCCGAAGGGCCCGGCCGCGAGCGCCCGGTGCACCTCATCCTGGAAAACGGCGCCAACGAGGCTCGGTATCTCGACCGCAAGGCGGGGCGGCGCCCCCTCTACCAGGCCCAGTGGAACGACGACGTGCACCACGCGCTGCACATTCTGCTGACCGGGGAGACCGGCGGCTACTACGAGGACTACCAGCCGCCGCTGCCCCACCTCGGGCGCTGCCTCACGGAGGGCTTCGCGTTCCAGGGCGAGCGCTCCCGGTATCGCGGGGACCTGCGCGGGGAGCCGAGTGGGCACCTGCCGCCGACCGCCTTCGTGAGCTTCCTCCAGAACCACGACCAGGTCGGCAACCGCGCGCTGGGGGAGCGCATCGCCGCCCTCGCCGCCCCCGAGGCGGTGCGCGCGGCCACCGCGGTGCTGCTGCTCTCCCCCGCCCTGCCGCTGCTGTTCATGGGCCAGGAGTGGGGCGCGGACGAGCCCTTCCTCTTCTTCAGCGATCTGGGCCCCGACCTGGGCCCGTCGGTGGCGGAAGGCCGCCGGCGCGAATTCGCCCGATTCCCGGAGTTCGCGAATCCCGCGGTGCGCGAACGCATCCCCGATCCGCAGGCGGAGACGACGCGCGCGCGCTCCGTGCTCGACTGGAGCCGGCTCGCCGAGCCCGCGCACCAGGCGTGGCTCGCGCTCCACCGGACGCTCCTCCACCTGCGCGCGGAGGCCATCGTGCCGCTGCTCGCGGGGGAGCCGGTGCCGGCCGCCTCGTGGAAGGCCCTGGGCGACAACGGCCTCGAGGTCACCTGGGTGTTCCCGGCCGGGACGCTGCGCCTGGCGGCCAACCTCGGTACGGTCCCGGTGGCGCATCCGGGCCCCGGCCCCGACTGGGGCCGGCGGCTCTACGCGCTCCTCCTGCCCGAGGCCGGCTGGCGGGAGCTGCCGCCGTGGAGCGTGGCGTTCTACCTCGCGGAGGCGGCGCGGTGACCGCCCTCGGCGGCCTCGCGGGCGGCCTGCTTGGCCGCGATCGCGTCCCGGTAGACCGCGAGCGTGCGGTCCGCGATGCGATCCCAGGAGAAGTGCGCCTCGACGCGCCGGCGGCCGGCCTCGCCCATCTGCCGCGCGCGCGCCGGATCGGCGAGAGCGCCGCGGAGGGCCTCGGCGAGCGCGGCGGGATCGCCCGGCGGGACGAGCCAGCCGGTCTCGCCGTCGACGACCACCTCCGGGATGCCGCCGACCCGGCTCGCCACCACCGGCGTGCCGCACGCCATCGCCTCCAGGTTGATGAGGCCGAAGGGCTCGTAGATCGAGGGACACACGAACACCGCGGCGTGGCTGTAGAGCTGCACGACCTCCGCGACCGGCAGCATCGCGTTGATCCAGCGCACCCGGGAGTGGCCGGCCACCGCGGCCTCGAGCCGGGCGGCCAGCTCCGGGGTGTCCGGGCTGCTCGCGCAGAGCACGAGCGTGACCTCCTCGGGCAGGGCCCGGGCCGCCTCCAGCAGCGGGAAGATCCCCTTCTGCTCGCTGATGCGACCGACGAAGAGCACGTAGGGCTCGCGCACCCCGTGGCGCGCGAGGGCCTCCCGCTGCTCGGTGCGCCGGAAGGCCTCCGCGTCGACGCCGTTGTGGATCACCGCCACGCGCTCCGGGTCCACCCGGAAGTGGGTCAGGATGTCGCCGCGCATCTGGGCCGACACCGCGATGACGCGCTCCGCGCGCTCGACGGCCAGCCGCTCGGCCCAGCTCGACACCGCGTAGCCGGTGCCGAGCTGATCGGCCTTCCACGGTCGCAGCGGCTCCATGCTGTGCAGCGTGACCACGAGCGGCACGTCGTGGATCGACTGCACCAGCATGCCGCCGAATCCCACGTACCAGGTGTGGGTGTGGACCACGTCGGCCGCGACCGGATCGCGGGCCATGGCGAGACCGACCGAGAGCGCCTCGAGCGCGGGAGCGTAGGCCGTCTCCGGGCCGCCGGCCAGCCGCTCCCACGGAGCGTAGCCCCGCACGCTCAGGCCCGGCGCGGCCAGGGCCTGGTCGCCGAAGCAGCGCACCTCGACGGTGGCGCGGCGGGCCAGCGCGCGGCTCAGGTGGTCCACCACCACGCCGGCGCCGCCGTAGACGTGCGGCGGGTACTCCCGGCTCAGGAGCAGGATTCTCATCGACGTCGTCCTTCCGGAGAGCTTACCGCATGAGCGAGACCCAGCCCTTCGTCTTCCTCGGCTGCCTCGACCTGAACGAGCTCCTGCCCCACGAGGCCCACGACGCCCGCGAGCTGCTGGAGCAGCTCGAGAAGGTGCCGGTGGAGTCGGTCTTCTGCCACACCTCGGCGGCCCTCCTCCATCGCCCGGTGCTGGCCGAGGCGTATCCCAACGACTTCTCGCTCTGGGTGGGCACCGAGGTGCGCGACGTGCGGCTCGCCGAGCGGCTGGCCGCGGTCGACCCCTTCCACGCGGGGTCGATGGAGCGGGTGCGCGAGGAGCTGATCGCCACGATCTCCGATCACCTCCAGCACCTGGGGACGGCCCCGCCCCGCACCCAGGGCAAGCGCTTCCGCTTCTTCCAGGTCCACCTGGTGCCGGTGCCCACCGGCCACCAGGCCCGCACCCTGGGCGAGTTCCGCGATGCCCTCGCCGAGGTGGACGTGAGCGCTCTCTTCTATCACACCATCGAGGCGCGCTATCGGGCGGGCCGGGGCCGGGGCGACTTCGCGGAGTGGGTCGGCGGCGTCCTCGGCCGGGCCGACCTGGCCGATCGCCTGGCCCACATCGATCCCCACGCGGGCAGCCTCGAGCGCATCCGCGACCGCCACCTGAGCGTCCTCAGCGACGCCATCTCCGGGGAGATGTCCTGATGGCCGCGAGCGCGCTGCTCAAGCTCGACGACTACCGCCAGGTGGCACCCCGGGGCACGGTGGACTTCCTCATGCGCATCGGCGAGCGCCTCCGCGGCAAACGGCTCGTCCACGTGAGCGCCTCGCGCTACGGCGCGCTCGCGGAGGGCCTGAACCGGGTGGTGGCCATCCTGAACGACCTCGGCGTCGAGACCACCTGGGAGATCACCATCGGCACCGCGGACTTCGACCAGGTGAGCCGCGCAGTGGCCAAGGCCCTCGCGGGCACCGAGCAGGTCATCACCGAGGCCATGCTCGGCCGGCTGCGGGAGACCGGGGTCGACAACGCCCGCCGCCTCCGGCTCGACGCCGACCTCGTGATGGTCCACGACGCGGCGCCGGTGGGACTGGTCGAGCAGCGCGGGGACGCGGCCCGCTGGGTGTGGCGCTGCCATCATGACCTCTCCGCGGCCCAGCCCCAGCTCTGGAACGCGCTGCGACCGATGGTGCAGCGCTACGACGCGGCGGTCTTCTCCCTCGCCCGCTTCGCGGCGCCGCTGTCCATCCCGCGCTTCATCGTGTACCCCGCGATCGACCCGCTCTCGGAGCGCAACCGCGAGATGACGCGCAGCGAGCAGGCGCTCCAGATGGACCGGCTGCACGTGCCGCGCGACAAGCCGATCCTGCTCCAGGTGGGCCCGTTCGAGCGCCAGCACGATCCGATCGGAGTGATCAACGCCTACCGGCTCGTGAAGCGGCACCACGACGTCCGCCTGGTCCTGGCCGGGCCGCCGCCCGCGCCGGGGGGCGACGCGCTCGGCGACGTGCAGGAGGCCGCCTCGCACGACCCCGACATCGCGGTGATCCTGCTCCCTCCGGATCCCCAGACTGAGCTGAACGCGCTCGAGCGGGCCGCCACCATCGCCATCCAGAAGCCGCTCAAGGCCGATTTCACTCTGGAGGTGGCGAGCGCGATGTGGAAGGGCAAGCCGGTGATCGGCACCATCGCGGGCGGCATTCCATTTCAGATGGTCGTCAACGTCACCGGGTATACCGTGGAAACCGTGGAGGGCGCCGCGTTCCGCATCCGCCAGCTGCTGTCCAACCCCGAGCTCATCGGCCGCATGGGCGCGGCGGGGCGCGAGCACGTGCGTCGGAATTTCCTGGTGACCCGCCACCTGAGCGACTACCTGGCCCTGCTCGCCCATCTCACTCGGTGATGGACACCGCGACCCTGCCCGACGAGGTCCAGGCGGTAGTCGAGGGGCTCGGCGGCGCCGACGTGGTGGTGGGCCTCGCCACCTCCGGCCCGATCCCGGCGCTGGCCGCGGTCGCGGCCGCGGTGCGCACCGGGCTCGACGCGCACTGCGCGGGCCAGGCCGCCGCGGTGGTCCACGTCGACCAGACGCCGTCCGAGGCGACCGCCGCCGCGGTGACCGCGGCCCTCGGCGACCTCCGGGTGGTGTCGGTGCCGGCCCCGAGCGGCCACGGCGACGACGGGCTCGACTGGTCCTCCGCGGTGCGGGCCGTGCTCACGGTGGCCCGCCGGCTCGAGGCGCGCACGATCGTGATGCTGAACGCCGATCTGAGCAGCATGACCAGCGAGTGGCTGCGCGGGCTGGCCCTGCCGGTGCTCAAGGACGACTACGGCCTCATGCTGCCGCTCTACCGGCGCTATCGCTACGACGGCACGCTCACCCAGGCCCTCGTGGTTCCCCTGATGCGGAGCCTGTTCGGCCGCCAGCTCGCGCACCCGCTCGCCGAGGAGTTCGCCTGCTCCGGCGCGGCGGCCGACTTCTTCCTCCAGCAGCCGATCTGGGACACCGAGCTGGGGCGACAGGGTCTCGAGTTCTGGCTGCCCGCGGCGGCCATCGAGCAGGGGCTGACGGTGGGCCAGTCGGTGCTGGGGCCCCGCACGGTGGCCGCGGCCGCCCATCCCCCCGCGCCTCTCGGCCGGACGGTGGGCCGCGTGGCCGGCGCGCTCTTCGCGCTGGCCGACCGCACCGAGAGCTTCTGGCTCGACGTCCGCGGCTCGGAGCCGGTGGTGAGCTTCGGCGTGCCCCCCGAGCCCTTGCCCGGCGGCCCCCCGGTGGATCCCTCGCTGATGCAGGTGGGCTTCGTGCAGGGCGTGCGCGACCTGCTCCCGGTGTGGGAGCGGATCCTCGCCCCCGAGAACCTGGGCGAGGTGCTCGAGCTGAGCGATCGGCCCCTCGAGCGCTTCCGCTTCTCGGACCGGCTGTGGACCCGGGTGGTCTACGACTTCGTCCTGGCCCACCGCACCCGCGTCGTCTACCGGAGCCACGCCGCGCAGTCGCTGGCCCCGCTCTATCTCGGCCGCGCCGCGTCGGTCATCCTGGAAACGCAGGGTCGGCCCCCGCTCGCCATGCTGCAGGCCGCGGCGCGCCTGGGCGGCATGTTCGAGGAGGAGAAGCCCTACCTCGTGGACCGCTGGCGATGAAGCCCGAGCGGCGCCCCATCGTCATCGAGCACGTGCGTCCCGCGGTGGACGACGGCCGGTACCCGGCCAAGCGCGTCGTGGGCGACGTCCTCGCGGTCTCCGCGGACATCTTCAAGGAGGGCCACGATCTGCTGGCCGCGCGAATCTGCTACCGCACCCACGACGAGTCGGCCTGGCGGGAGGCGCCCCTGCAGCCGGTCGACAACGACGGCTGGGGCGGCGTGTTCCGCCTCGAGGCCAACACCCGCTACCGCTACACCGTCGAGGCCTGGACCGACACCTTCGGCTCGTGGGTGGAGGAGATGCGCCGGCGCATCGCGGGCGGCCAGTCCGACCTCGCGAGCGAGCTGCTGGAGGGCGCCGCGATGGTCCGCCGCGCGCAGGCCTTCGCCGGGCCCGACGGGGCCGCGCTCGGCCGCGCGCTCGAGCGGCTCGCGGGCGCGCCCTCCCAGGACACTCGCCTCGACGTCCTGCTGGACGCCGACCTGCGTCAGGTCATGGCCCGCGTCGCGCCGCGACCCGACCTCACCCGTCACGACCGCGAGCTCGAGGTGGTGGTGGACCGTCCCGAGGCCGCCTTCGCGGCGTGGTACGAGATGTTCCCGCGCTCGCAGGGCCGGGTACCCGGGCGTCACGGCACCTTCGACGATTGCATCGAGCGGCTCCCGGACATCCGCCGGATGGGATTCGACGTCGTCTACCTGCCGCCCATCCATCCGATCGGTCACACCGCGCGCAAGGGCCCGGACAACGCGCTCGCGGCCGGGCCCGGCGATCCGGGCAGCCCGTGGGCCATCGGCTCGGCGGAGGGCGGCCACACCGCGGTGCACCCCGAGCTCGGCACCCTGGACGGCTTTCGTCGTCTCGTGAAGAGCGCGCAGGGCGCGGGCCTCGAGATCGCCCTCGACTTCGCCATCCAGTGCTCGCCCGACCACCCGTGGGTGCGCGAGCACCCCGAGTGGTTCTACCAGCGGCCGGACGGGACGATCAAGTACGCGGAGAACCCGCCCAAGAAGTACCAGGACATCTACCCGATCAACTTCGCGACGGAGGCGTGGGCCTCCCTCTGGGACGCGCTGCTCGGGGCGGTCCGCTTCTGGATCGAGCAGGGGGTGCGGACGTTCCGGGTCGACAACCCCCACACCAAGCCGCTCGACTTCTGGGCGTGGCTCATCCGGCAGGTGCAGGAGCGCGATCCGGACGTGATCTTCCTCTCCGAGGCCTTCACCCGTCCCAAGGTCATGCGGGCGCTCGGCAAGGCCGGCTTCACCCAGTCCTATACCTACTTCACCTGGCGCAACTTCAAGGAGGAGCTGACCGAGTACCTGGAGGAGCTGACCCGATCGGAGATGGTCGAGTACTTCCGCGGCAACTTCTTCGTCAACACCCCGGACATCCTCCCCGAGGTGCTCCAGCGCGGCGGCCCGCCCGCCTTCCGCATGCGGGCGACGCTGGCCGCCACCCTGTCCTCGGTATGGGGCGTCTACAGCGGCTTCGAGCTCGGGGAGGCCGCCGCCCTGCCCGGCACCGAGGAGTACCAGGCCTCGGAGAAGTACGAGATCCGCGTGCGCGACTGGGACGCCCCCGGAAACCTCAAGGACCACATCGCCCGGCTCAACTCCATCCGTCGGGAGAACCGGGCGCTCCACTCCATGCGCGGGCTCCGCTTCTACGCCTCCAGCAGCCCCCACGTGCTCTTCTACGGCAAGATGACCCCCGCGCGCGACAACGTGATCCTGGTCGCGGTGAACCTCGACCCGTTCGCCACCCACGAGACGACTCTCGAGCTCCCGCTCGAGGAGATCGGCATCGCGGCCGACGAGACCTACGAGCTCCACGAGCTGCTCGCCGACCAGCGGCGCCTGATCCGCGGCGCCCGCCACACCGTGAGCCTCGATCCGCGGGTCGCCTCCGCCCACGTCTACCGCGTCGGCCGCTGGCGCCGGCGCGAGCGCGACTTCGATTACTACGCGTGAAAAGCTTAGAAGCTTTACATATCCGCTCGGCTCGCCTTCGGCTGCACCTCGCCAAGCCACTGCCCCGGACACTCGTGGTTGGGCGGACGGACCGAAGTCCCTGCCTGGGCCTGAGGCGACCGTGAGCGATCGCGAGCTGCTCTGGTACAAGGACGCGGTGTTCTACGAGCTGCACGTCCGCGCGTTCAAGGACGGCAACGACGACGGCATCGGCGACTTCATCGGGCTGACCAGCCAGCTCGGGCACCTGAAGGAGCTGGGGGTGGACTGCCTGTGGCTGCTGCCGTTCTTCCGCTCGCCGCTGCGCGACGACGGCTACGACGTGGCCGACTACCGGGCCATTCACCCCGACTACGGCACCATCGCCGACTTCGACCGCTTCCTCGAGGCGGCCCACGGCCACGGCATGCGGGTCATCTCCGATCTGGTGGTCAATCACACCTCGGACCAGCACCCGTGGTTCCAGGCGGCCCGGCGGGACCCCGGCTCCCCCTATCGCGACTACTACGTCTGGAGCGACACCGACGAGCGCTACCGTGACGCCCGCATCATCTTCCTCGACACCGAGCAGTCCAACTGGACGTGGGACCCGGTGGCCAAGGCGTACTACTGGCACCGCTTCTTCCACCACCAGCCCGACCTCAACTTCGACAACCCGCAGGTGCGCCGCGAGCTGCTCGACGTCATGCGCTTCTGGCTCGACAAGGGGCTCGACGGCTTCCGCTGCGACGCGGTGCCCTACCTCTTCGAGCGCGAGGGCACCAACTGCGAGAACCTCCCGGAGACCCACGAGTTCCTCCGCGAGATCCGCCGCACCATCGACGCCCAGTACCAGGGACGGATCCTCCTGGCCGAGGCCAACCAGTGGCCCGCCGACGTCCGCCCCTACTTCGGCGACGGCGACGAGTTCCACATGGCCTTCCACTTCCCGCTCATGCCGCGCATCTTCCTCGCCGTCCGCCACGGCGACCGCCGGCCGATCACCGACATCTTCGTGCACACCCCGGAGATCCCGCCCACCGCCCAGTGGTGCCTCTTCCTCCGCAACCACGACGAGCTCACCCTCGAGATGGTCAGCGACGAGGAGCGACATCACCTCTACTACGCCTACGGCTCCGACCCGCGGATGCGCCTGAACCTCGGCATAAGGCGTCGCCTCGCTCCCCTGCTGGAGAACGACCGGCGGAAGATCGAGCTGCTGACGAGCCTGCTCTTCACCCTGCCCGGCAGCCCCATCCTCTACTACGGCGACGAGCTCGGGATGGGCGACAACATCTACCTGGGCGACCGCAACGGGGTGCGGACCCCGATGCAGTGGACGGGCGACCGCAACGCGGGCTTCTCGCGCGCCGACACCGCGCGCCTCTACCTCCCCCTGATCGTGGACGCGGTCTACGGCTACCAGTCCATCAACGTGGAGGCCCAGCAGCGCACCCCGTCCTCGCTCCTCAACTGGATGAAGCGCCTGATCGCGGTACGCAAGAAGACGCCCGTGTTCGGCCGCGGCACGCTGCACTTCCTCCGTCCGGCCAACGAGAGTGTGCTCGCGCACGTGCGCGAGCACGAGGGCGAGATCCTGGTCGCGGTGCACAACCTGGCCGGATCGGCCCAGCCGGTGGAGCTCGACCTGCGCGCGTGGCGCGGCTACACCCCGATCGAGATGCTGGGCGACACGCGCTTCCCCACCATCGGCGATCTCCCCTACTTCATCAGCCTGGCTCCCTACGGCTACTACTGGTTCCGCCTGCAGCCGCCCCTCTCCGCCGAGCCCCTCTATGGCATCGAGGCCTCCCCGCTCTGACCCGGGCTCGATCGTCGCCCTGCTCTCGGGCCCCGGCCGCTCCGATCTGGCCCAGTACCTGGTTCGCCAGCGCTGGTTCGCGGCCAAGACCCGCGGGATCGATGCGCTCGCGGTCCGGGACTGGGCCGCGCTCGACGAGGGCATCCCGCTCGTCCTGCTGCTCCTCGACGTCGACGGCGACCGCTATCAGGTCCCGGTGACCGTGGCCCCGGCGGCCGCGCCGCCGTCCGTGATGGCGCGGCTCGACGGCGCGGCGGTGGTGGACGCCCACGACGACCCGCGCTTCGGCCGGCGGATACTCTCCGCGATCGCGGGCGGCCTCCGCCTGGACGGCCGGATCGGACGCTTCGCGTTCCACCCCACTCCGGCCTGGGTCTTCCCGTCCGATCTCGACGCGCTCCCGGCGCGTCGTCACTCCGGCGAGCAGAGCAATACCTCGGTGATCCTGGGCGGCGGGCTCGTGCTCAAGACGCTGCGCCGGCCGCCGCCCGGCCTCAACCCGGATCTGGAGATCACGCGCTTCCTCACCACCCGCACCGCGTTCCGTCACGTCCCGCGCCTAGCCGGCTGGGTCGAGTACGAGGGCTCCGACGGGCTCGCCACCCTGGCGGTGCTCCAGGAATTCGTGGCGAACCGGGGCGACGGGTGGAAGCACGTGGTGACGACGCTCCGCGCGCGGCTCGGGGCCGCGCCCGATCTCCTCGCTTCGGATCCGCTGGTCGAGGACGTGCGGCGTCTCGGGGCGATCACCGGCGGCCTGCACGCCGCGCTCGCCTCGGACGGGGCCGACCCGGACTTCGCGCCGGAGCCGATCAGCCGCGAGGACGTCGCGCGCTGGGCCGCGGACATCCGCCGCGACGTGGAGGCGGCCAATGCCCTCGCGCCCGCCGACGCGAGCCGGGATGGCGTCGCGCGGACGCTGCGCTCGCTCGAAGCGCTGGTCGGCACCGTGAAGATCCGGAGCCACGGCGACTATCACCTGGGACAGGTGCTCAAGACCGAGGACGGCTTCGCGGTGATCGACTTCGAGGGTGAGCCCGCGCGCCCCCTGGCCGAGCGCCGCGCCAGGCAGTCGGCCCTGCGCGACGTGGCCGGGATGCTGCGCTCGCTCGACTACGCGGCGCACGCGGTGGCCTTCGAGGTGCCCGTGGCCGAGCGCGCGGCGGTCCTGACCGCGCTCACCGCATGGGAAGCCCGGGCCCGGCGCGCCTTCCTCGAGGGCTACCGGAGCACCGCCGGCGCGAGCCCGGCCGCCCTGATCCCTCCGTCGGAGGACGCCCTGATCGAGGCCTGCGCCGCCTTCGAGCTCGAGAAGGCCTGCTACGAGCTGCGCTACGAGCGCGACAACCGGCCGGACTGGGTGGCCATCCCGCTCGCCGGCATTCGCCGGATCCTGCTCACACCGGCACGAGGGTGACGCCGCGCTCGTCCAGCCACTCCGCTACTTTCCGCCAGAGATTCGGCTCCCGCTCCCGCCAGGCCTCGACGCCCGCCGCGGGCACGACCTTGTAGGGACCTTCCTCGCGCAGGACGGACTCCACCATCGCGGCCAAGCCGCTATCGGCGGCCCGACATTCCCACAGCAGATCCTCGCTTCGACCGATCATGCGCCGGCGGGAGCGCAAGGCGCGTGCCAGCGGCCTCGCCGCTTCGTATCGAGGGTATTCGGTCTTCGAGGCAGGGATCGAGACGCTTCTACCGAGTAGTCCTGACCTGATCGCGATCGACCGCCCGTCCGGTGACGCGGGATCCGGCGGCATCTGCCGCGGTTGCCGGCAGTTGCCCGCGCGCCGCTCGCTGGCATGTCACGTGCGTATACAGCCGGCGAACGCACGATCTCCATACTCGCGGCTCGGTACCCGAGGAGGGTGACCTCATGCTGTGGACGATCTTCGTTATCCTGCTGGTGCTGTGGGCGCTGGGAATGGTCAGCTCGTACACCCTTGGCGGCTTCATCCATCTGCTGCTCCTGGTCGCCATCGCGGTGGTCCTGATCCGCATCATCCAGGGGCGACGACCGATCTAGACGACCGGCAGAGGAGAGGGCCTATGAAGAGCGGACTCCTGTTCATCGCCATCGTCCTCATCGCCATCGGCGTGGTCTCGCTCGCGTACCAGGGCATCACCTACACCACCCGGGAGAAAGTGCTCGAGGTCGGCCCCATCAAGGCGACCAAGGAAAAGGAACGGACGATCCCGCTGCCGCCGATCCTCGGCGGTCTGGCTCTGGCCGGCGGCGTCGTCCTGCTCGTGGCCGGGGCGCGGCGCTAGCGCGAGCCTCCGGCATCGCCGTCACCGGAGCCGGGCGCCCAGGCGCTCCATCCGGTGCGAACCGCGGGCGCGGTCCCTTCTCGGCCGCGCCCGCGGTGTTTCTCCCCCGCGGTGGCTTTCATGGCACACTGGCGGGCCGTGAGCCTTCCGGGTCCGAAGCTCCCGCGCGAGTTCTACACGCACCCGAGCGTCGTCACCGTCGCCCGGCGGCTCCTCGGGCAGCTGCTGGTGGTGCCCACCCGGTCCGGCCGGGTCTCCGGGATCATCGTGGAGACCGAGGCCTACCGTGGCCCCGAGGACCGCGCCTCGCACGCGTGGGGCGGCCGCCGGACCCTCCGGACCGAGACCATGTACGCCCGCGGCGGCACCGCCTACGTGTACTTCGTCTACGGCATGTACTTCCAGTTCAACGTGGTGACCGGCGCGGCCGACGTCCCGCACGCGGTGCTCGTGCGCGCGCTCGAACCGGTCGAGGGGTTGGCCCTGATGCGCAGGCGGCGCGGCGGCGGGACGCTCCGCGGCCTGACCAGCGGCCCGGGCAAGCTCTGCGTCGCCCTCGGCATCGACCGTCGCTTCGACCGGGCCGACCTGCTCGGCGACCGGATCTGGATCGAGGCGCGCCCGCCGGTGCCGGCGCGGGCCATCGCGGCGGGGCCGCGGGTCGGCATCGACTACGCGGAGATGTGGGCGGACCGCCCGTGGCGCTTCTGGCTCCGCGACAGCCCCTTCGTGAGCGGCCCTCGGGCTGGAGTCACACGCGCAGGCGGAGGCCGCTCCGGTGGAGGGCCCACATGAGGCCCCACCAGAGGAGGACGTACGCCAGCCCGTAGGCCAGAGACGCGTTGAAGGGAGAAAGCCACGGCGCGAAGAGGTGGTCGAAGAGCCACGCGTGCAGGCGGATGCGGTCGGGACCGACCCGCATCAACAGGAGCAGACGCGCCATGAGGCTCGACAGGAAGAAGAGCGGCAGCGCGGTGACGCCCAGCACCACGAACGGTCTCGCGGCGCGGCGCCAGCCGCGCCCCTCGATGGTCCAGTAGCAGGCCGCGAGCCCGAGCGCGGCGAGGCCGGCCA
>WNFG01000512.1_pt1 | contig 54053 bp, 45 predicted proteins | sample 5400431 | NCBI WGS metagenome assembly WNFG01 (sample SAMN13153346, study PRJNA577476) | soil metagenome | isolation source: 120 cm saprolite under Douglas fir tree site 2 hole 3 replicate 2 | place: USA:California | collected 2015-04-18
GAGCCGACCGGGAACCTGGACTCGGCTACCGGCGCCGCCATCCTGGCTCTGCTGGAGGAACTCAACGCGGCGGGCACCACGGTCATCATCATCACCCACGACCACGCGGTCGCCGCCCGCACCCGGCGGCGCATCGAGATGCTCGACGGGCACATCATCACCGACACCAGCCCCGTCCCCGTCACCGGCCACGCGGTCGCCGGAGGGGTTCCCGGCGGGCAGCCCGCCCGCCGCCAGCCCGCGCAGGAAGGACCGTCATGACCACCACATCCGGGCGGCCGGCCGCCCCGGCCGCGGCCCGGCTGCGTCCCGGGGACCTGGCCGCCCTGGCCAGCGTCGGGCTGGCGACCCGCAAGCTGCGCGCCGGGCTGTCGGCGCTGGGTATCGCGATCGGGGTGGCCGCGATCGTGGCCGTGCTGGGCCTGGCCGCCTCCTCCTCCGCCACGCTGCTGGCCGAGATCGCCAGGCTGGGCACCAACCTGCTGAAGGTCACCAACGGGCAGACCTTGTCCGGCGGCACCGCCGAGTTGCCGGAGGCGGCGCCGGGCATGATCGCCCGGCTGCCCGGGGTCACCGCGGTGCAGGCCGCCGGCGCCGTCAACGGCGTCAGCGTCTACAAGTCCCCCTACATACCCGGGATCGAAACCAGCGCCCTCAGCCTGGACCCCGCCACCCTGAACCTGCCCGCGGTGGCCGGCACCAGCCTCGCGCAGGGCCGGTTCCTGAACGCCGCGACCGCCCGCGAGCCGGTCGCCGTGCTCGGCGCCGCCACAGCGCAACTGCTGGGCATCGACCGGATCAGGCCCGGGATGCGGATCTGGGCCGGCGGCCAGTGGTTCTACGTGACCGGCATCCTCAACCCGGACACCTATGCCCCGGAGATCGACTCGGCGGTCCTGGTCGGCTTCCCCGCCGCGGAGAAGTACCTGCACTTCGACGGGCACCCCTCGCAGATCTACGTCCGCACCACCCCGGACAACCAGGCCGTCACCACCGCGGTCGACAACCTGCTCGGCGCGCAGGCCAACCCGGAAAACTCCAGTCAGGTCACCGTCTCCCAGCCCTCAAGCGCGCTCACCGCCCAGGCCGACGCCAAGGGCGCCCTGGACACCCTGTTCCTCGGACTGGGCGCGATCGCGCTGCTGGTCGGCGCGATCGGGGTGGCCAACATCATGGTCATCTCGGTGCTGGAACGCCGCTCCGAGATCGGGCTGCGCCGGGCGCTGGGCGCCACCCGCGGCCAGATCCGCGCCCAGTTCCTGGCCGAGGCGATCCTGCTGTCCCTGGCCGGCGGCGCCGCCGGCGTCGCCATCGGCGCCGTCTCGACCGCCGCCTACGCCCGCCTCCACGGCGAGGCCGTCGTCATCCCGCCCCAGGCCTGGGCCGGCGGCCTGGCCGCGGCTGTCATCATCGGCGCCCTGGCCGGGCTGCTGCCCGCCATCCGCGCCGCACGCCTGTCACCCACCCAGGCACTCTTGACCGTCTGACAGGACAGGTAACCGGCAGGACAGGCAACGCGTCCCGCGGCGGAAACCCCGCCTCCGGGCAGGCCGCGGAGGGGCCGTCGTCAGACCCTGAGGTAGGCCAGGACGGCGAGCACCCGGCGGTGCTGGGCGTCGTCGGGCGGCAGGCCGAGCTTGGCGAAGACGTTGCTGATGTGTTTTTCCACCGCGCTGGCAGAGATCACCAGTCGCTGGGCGATGGCCGTGTTGGAATGGCACTCGGCCATCAGTGCCAGGAGCTGCCGTTCACGTGCGGTCAGCGCCCCCAGGGCGTTGTCCCGGCGCTGCCCGGCCAGCAACTGGGCAATGACCTGGGGGTCGAGCACCGTCGCGCCGCGGGCGACCCGGTCCAGGGCGTCCAGGAACTCCCCGACCCTGGCGACCCGGTCTTTCAGCAGGTAGCCGACCGCGCCGGAGCCGTCCGCGAGCAGGTCGCCGGCGTAGGACGCCTCCGCACGGGTCATCAGCGATGGCGGTGCAGGACACCCGAACTCGTTGGCCTCGTGCAGGCCGCAGAGTTTCGTTCAGGCTGGTGTCCGCGGGAGTGTAGCCGGGAGGGGCTCGTGCTGGCGGAGTTTCGCGCGGACCTGAGCCTGGTCGGGGTGGTGCAGGTCCACGAGTATGTCTAGGGCTTGCTGCCAGGCATCCCGGGCGTCTGGCAGGTCTCCGGCGGTGTGGTGGACGTCGCCGAGGTGGGTGAGGATCTCGGCTTCCTCGTAGCGGTTGCCGTGTTCCCGCAGGATGGCGAGGGCACGGCGGTGGCAGTCGGCGGCTTCGGCCAGGTTGCCGAGTTTGTGCTCGGCGTAGCCGAGGCTGTTCCAGATGCCTGCCTCGCCGGGAAGGTGGCCGAGCTGGCGGTACAGGGCCAGGGCTTGCCGGGCGAACTCGCGGGCTTGGTGGTAGGCGCCGAGCAGGGCGTGGCACCAGCCGGCATTGTTGAGGGCCGCGGCCTGCCTGGCCTGGTCACCGGTGGCCTGGTACAGGGCGAGGGCTTGCTCGGCGTGGCCGAGCGCGTCGGCGTACCGGCCCTGCCGTTCAGCCACCCAGCCCAGGGTCTGGTGGACACGGCCCTCGCCGACCCGGTCACCGAGCTGCCGGTAGAGCCCGAGGCAGTGGGTCAGATGGGCGCGGGCCTGGTCGTAGTCGCCGAGCCGGGCGCAGGTGTGTCCGAGCAGGCGCCGGGCCGTGGCCTGCCCGGCCGTGTCACCCAGGCGGGCCGCGGCGGCCAGCGCGGTCCGCTGGGTGGCGGCCCATTCCTGCCAGTGCCCTCGCCAGTCCAGGAAGTTATCCAGGGCCCAGGCCAGCTGCCAGGCGCAGGCGTCGAACCCGGTCTGCGCCGCCGTGGTGACCGCTGAGATAAGGACGTGGTGCTCGGCTTCGAACCAGGCCAGCGCCTGCTGGCTGCCGGCCAGCCGCTCGGGCGTGACGCCAGGCCGCGGCGCGCTGAGGGTGACCGGCTCACGCGCCGGGTCGAGCAGCAGGGCGGCGGCGTGGCTGGTGTGCAGGTAGTACTCGAGCGCCCGCGCGATGGCGGCGTGGCGCTCGGCCTGCGGCTCCTGCCCGGCGGCGAGCTCGGCCGCGTAGGCGCGCAGCAGGTCGTGGAACGCGAACCGGCCGGGAACATGCTCCTCGACCAGGTTGGCCATGGCCAGCGTGCCGAGCGCGGCACCCGCGTCCGCCTGGGCGACATCCAGGAGCGCGGCCGCCGCCGGGATCGTCGTGTCCGGCCCGGGATGGACGCCGAGCAGCCGGAACATCCGCGCGGGCAGGTCATCCAGGTTCTGATAGGACCAGGAGAAGACCGTCCGCACGTTCGTGACCGGATCTCCGGTTTCCAGCGCCCGCAAGCGCCCGCCTGCGCCGGCCAGCTCCGCTGCCGCGGCGGCCAGGGACATCTGGGGCCGGGCGGCGGCCCGCGCCGCCGCGACGGTCAGGGCCAGCGGCAGCCGCCCGCACAGCCGGACCAGCTCATCGACCGCACCCGGCTCAGTCCGGGCCCGCCCGGCTCCGATCCGGCTGGCGAGCAGCTCGCGCGCCTCACCAGCCGACAGGACATCCAAGGTGAGCAACCGTGCCCCCTCGGCCGCCGCCAGCCCGGTCAGCCGCGCCCGGCTGGTGACCACGACCAGACAGCCAGGCGATCCCGGCAGCAGCGGGCGGACCTGCCCAGCGTCGCGGGCATTGTCCACCACGACGAGTACCCGCCTGCCGGCCAGCAGGCTACGGTACAGGGCGGCCTGTGATTCCTGGCTCGGCGGAAGCTGCTCGGCCGGTACCTGGAACGCATCCAGGAAGCCACGGATGGCCGTCTCCGGCCGCACGATCTCACCTGACGGGTCGAAGCCCCGCAGATTGACATACAACTGGCCGTCGGGAAACTCGGCGGCCACCTGATGCGCCCAGTGCACCGCCAGCGCCGTCTTGCCGATCCCCGGCGCCCCGTCGATCGCCGAGATCACCACCGCCGCCCCGTCTGCCCGCGCGGCGCGCAGCCGGGCAGTCAGCTCGGCCAGCCCGGCCCTTCGACCGGTGAAGTGCGGCACCGCCGCGGGCAGCTGGCGTGGCATCGCGGTTGGGGCTGGGCCGCGAATGGCGGCGTGCGGCTGGCCGTCTTGTCGCGATGGCGGTTCCGAGAGCGCGGAGTCGCCCTCATCGTCACTAGTGGTGGAAGCGGCACTGACGGCAGCTGACGCGCTGGTGAGCCGTCGGCCAGCCGCGCCAATGAATTCGGCCCTGGCCGCATCGGGTAGCTCTAACGCATCGGCCAGACGGCGCACCGTGGCACGGTTGGGCCAGCTGACGCGCCCGCGCTCCAGGTTACTGATCGCGCGGACGCTCATCCCCGACCGCTCCGCCAGCTCCTCCTGAGACAGCCGAGCCGTCTGACGGAAAGCACGCAGCCGGGCTCCGAATCCGTCACGATCATCGCTCATCCCAGGGTTCTCACAGGGTCGTGCCAGCCTCTCGGCAACCAGCTGGCCGGTGATGGCCACCAAGATCAGCAGCCGTACCGAAGCCGACCACGCCCCGGCACCTGGGCCCGAGCGCGGCTCGATCGATATGTTCCGAAACGCCCCAAAACTCTACCGGTCAGAGTTCCGGTCAGAGTTCCGGTTGGATGTGGTTCGCCAGAGCTGCGTTCGGCCTGACCGCAGCGAGCAACGGCCGGCCCCAGCCGCTGAAGTAGCAGTTGGGGGACATTCCGCTGGTCACTCTCGCGTGGCGGTCGGTCAGCGGAGGATGAGCAGCAGGATGAGGGCGACGGCCCAGGATCCGAACAAGGCGAAGCCGGCGATCCCCGCGCCAACGGCAGGCCTGCCCCGTGCCCGCGGGCGGCGCCGTCCGTGCGTGCGACACCCGGCCCGCCACCACTGGCACCCTTATCCTCTATACCGGCCTTCGCGCCCCGACGCCGATCAGGACCGCGTCAGGCTCGCCGCAAACCGCTGGAACGCGAACACGCGGTTACGCTCCGGGTGAATTCACTTGTTTAGCTGCGACGTTAGAAATTGGCAATATTTGTGGTCAGCGGAGACCGGGTGCGCATAGACCGGACGCTACTGGCCGCTACGCCGGCGGGATGCGTCCGGGCCGCTCAGCGGAGGACGGGGGCGGAGAGTGGCCAGGCTGCGGGCGGTGCGGACAGTTTCGCTGGCGCCGCCGATCGCGTGCCCGGGAGCCCCGCGCGGCCGAGATAGGCCTGTTACCTGCGACGTTAGAAGTCGGCAATATATTACGTTATCCCGGGCAAGCCAGAGCGTCATCGCATTTCGCTCCTTTCTGCATTGGAGAGGTCTACGGTGGCCGTTTGGGAGCACTACAGCGAAACACGGAGGTGGATTGAATGCGCAGAGCGCATTGGTCCGCACGGCCTCACAGCGCTCGTGCGGCCCGAATCGCGGTTCCCCTGGCCATCGCGCTGGTGGTAGGTGTCGTACTGGGCCTGAAGTTGATCGGCGGGCCAGGCAGCCTCAGCCTCTCGGCGCAGGGCGCCGGCGCCTGCGCCACGCCATCTACGGCCACGTCAGCCACGCCCTCTACCACCGCGTCGGCCACGCCCGCGTCGGCCACGCCCGCTGCGGCCACGACAGCCACACCCTCTACAGTGGCGTCGGCCACGCCCGCTACGGCGGCGTCGGCCACACCCGACGGCCTCGCCGACCGTGTCTGCGACCGCCACTACGACTGCGTCGGCCACGCCGACTACGAGTGCGGTGGCCACGCCTTGCCCGAGCGTGACGCCGAGTGCGACCGCGACGGCTCCGGTGGCGGCGGCGAATGTGAGCTGCGACATTATCGTGCCGGCGGATCCGCTGAGCGCGGCGGGGCTGGCTACTGCGTACCAGCTCACCGGCGCCGGTGGGATGTCCGCGGCGGCGTCTGGCTGTACCACGGCCAACTCGGCGAACCTCGGGGCCTTCGTGCAGGCCACGATCCTGGATCCGGCTACCGGGGCCCTGTCGGTGTACTCGCCCCTGGTGATCACGCAGGGCACGGCGCCCGCGGCCGCGCCGGTTGTGCCGGCGCTGCCCGCCAATGCGGTGGTCACGATCGACTTCGGGTTCAACGGCACCAACCTGACCCAGGTCGGCGCGACGCCGGCCGCGCTGCAGCAGGGCAATTGCGCCGACAACCTGAACGGGTCGCTTTTCGGGCAGGTGTCGTTCTGTAACGGCGCTGCGTTCTTCCAGGCTGTTGCCACAGCCGAAGCCGCGGGCCTGCTCCAGGTGCCGGCGCTGGGCGTGTCACCGAAGACCGGTCAGCCGTGCCCCACGACGCGCAGCTTCACGATGATCGACCAGGATCAAAGCGACAACGTGACCACGACGTACCTGCTGACCGCGACCGGGCAGACCGCTCAGTTCAACCCGGCCAACGTGGCCGCGCTGCCCGCCGCGACGACGATCGTCAACGGGAGCGACAACAAGCTGCTCGCCGCGTTCCTGGATCCGACGCTCGGCTGCGCGCCGTTCACGGCGCCGGACCTGTCGCAGGCGGGGGCAGCTGGCCCGTCGCAGGCGCTGAACGAGATCCAGGCTCAGGCCCAGGCGGCGCCCGTCGCGCTGGTCCCCGAAAACGATGAGATGACGCTGGTCAACAACGCGTTCAGCGCGGACAAAACCAACCTGTACCGGTCTAACGTCGGCCAGCCGGCCATCTCCGCGGCGAACGACGCGGCCAGCAGCCCGGCGAACTACTGCCAGAACATGGCCAACATCCAGACCGCGTTCCTGAACGCCAACCAGGCGCTGCTGGCCACGGGTGCGTCGCCGGTCCCGGCGGTGGGCACCAACCTGCTCACCTTCCTGGCCAACCGGGAGCTGATGTCCTTCACCAACCTCAACTGCGCCAACTTCGGGCTGACCAACCCGGTCACCGTCACCCTCGACGCCAACGGCGTGGCGACCGCCGCGACCTTCAACACCACCCAGCAGACAGCGACCAACCCGGGGGCGACAGCCGCCCCGCCCACGACGCCGCCACCACCACGGCCTGATGAACCCGTCAGGGGCGTAAGGGCCTGACGCAGAAGCTGCCGCCCTGGCGCTGTACCGGCCAGGTCAGCTAGCCACCTCCGTGGTGCGGTGCCCCCAGGAAATCCTGGGGGCACCGCACCTCCCGCGTCGGTACCGTCCAGCCGCAGCTGTGGCTCGACAAGCTCGGCAACACCAGTGCCGTGTACGGATTCAGGGTGCTGTACGAGGACGGGACGGTGCTGCATGCGGAGGGACGCCGCGTTACGGTAGCGCGGGGCCGCGCCCTGGACCGCAGCGCGACGGCTGAGCACGGTCGGCGTCAATCATCGCAGGCCAGCTCGCCGTGCCCGGCCGGGCACGGGCGCAGCGCCAGGCACGCTAGCAGTATCGGTCACCTCGTGTCGCCGCCTACGGTCAGCAGCTCATCGCATCGGGGGCGTGATCGACCTGCAATGTCGTGTGATCCAGGGCGAACCGCTCGCATAGGAGCTGCTCCAGCTCGCGCCGGACCGTGCCGCAGATTAGATCGGCGGGGCAGCGCAGCAGCCGCACGCTGCGCGATGTTGCTGGTCGTGGTGACCGGCGGCCACCATGGCGGGATGCATAAGACCGCAGGACTGCGTGACCCAGCCAGGCGCTGGCCTGGTTGGCTCAGGACCCGACTCGCGCGTCGCTTGCTTCGCTTCTGATGGCTCGTTGGCCAGTTCCGGTACGGGAGCACGCTGGCCAGGCGCGACGGGTACGGTGGCCCGGTGCTCGCGCTCGTGCTGGTGGCCCATCGCGCTGGGTCAGGCTGCCAGGCCCCAGAAACGGAGGGACCGATGATCACCCCGCACGGTGAGCTAGCCCGGCTGCGACGCCGGGGATTCTGGCTTGAGTACACAGCCGCCGGGTTGAGCTGCTGCCGGGGCCGCATGATTTCGCCTTGGTCGTCGCGGTGGTCATGCTGCCGCTCGGAGCGTGGCTGGCCCTCACCAGGCCGCAGCGCGTGGCCAGCGTCTCCCGCCCCTGGGCCCCAGCCGCCTTCGGCGCGCAAGCGCCGCCGCTGGGTCGTTCTTTGATCATTGGATCACTATGCGCAGCCGCTCGCGGGCAGCGCCGAGCGCCTTCTCCACGTTCTCGTGGGTGTCACTTTCGGCGAAGATGAAGCCCAGGTAGCGGTCCCCTTCGGGGAGAGGCTGGACGCGCTGGCCGATGGGGATGGTGATGGTCAGGCCGGTGATGCCGGGCGTGGCTGCGGCGTCGGTGCGGCCGTCAACTGCCCGGAGCACACCGGGCTGCGGTATGGGAAGCATGAGTACGCCGCAGGGCCGGGCGGCGTGGTGGCGGGGCGCGGGGCGGCCGAGGGCGTTGGCCAGCACCATCTCTTCCAGGCTGATGCCGTCGGGGAAGCGCAGCACGCGTGAGCAGAGACCGCCGATGGACCGGGCCGCCAGTTCGAGCATGACAGGCCTCGCCTCGCCGCTGCGGTCGTCGATTCCAGGACGGCGATGCCGGCCTCTACGGTGACGACGCGCACGGCTGCGCCGCGGGCGATGACCGAGGGGAGAACGCTGCGCTCCAGGGCGGCCGCCACCTTCGCGGTCGGATCCATCATGGGGCAGCTTCCAGGCCCGCCGCCGGTGCCGGTCAGCGGGTCCACCTCACCCAGCGCCTGGGCGGCCAGGGTCTCCGGCGACACAGATCGTCCATCCACTAGCCCCTGCCTCTCTTGCTTGCCCGCCGGCGAGCAGTTGTCGCATGTTCCGGCCAGCGCTGCGTCTTACTGGCGGCCGGCCGCGAGCTCGCCTGCCGCGCCGGGCCAGGGCCGTGGCCAGCCGCAGGCCGTTGCACGACCGTTCGGTGCCATAGGGAGGGTCGTTGCAGATGGCGAGGGTCTTCATGCCGGTCACTCCTGTCCAGCAGCGACCGGCAGGCCCGCCAGGCGCCACTCCGGGAGCCCGTCGGCCAGGCGGCGGGCCTTGTAGCCCTTGGCGCGGAGCCGCTCGACCGCCTGGGGGGCGAGCACGCAGTAGGGCCCGCGGCAGTAGGCGACGATCTCGGTGCGCTTGGGCAGCTGGGCCAGGGCGGCGTCGAGTTCGTCAAGGGGGACCGACAGGGCGCCGGGGATGTGCCCAGCATCGAACTCCTGGGCCGGGCGGACGTCCAGGATGACGACGTTCCCTCGCTCCGCCCGCGCCACCAGCTCCTCCCGCCGGAGCGGCTCCAGCGCGTCGCGCGCGGCGAAGTAGTCGCGCACCACCTGCTCGACCTCGGGCAGCCGGGAGCGGGCCAGATCCCGCAGCGCCGCTACGAACGCGGCGACGTCGTCGCCGGAGAGGCGGTAGAAGATCCTGGTGCCGTCCTTGCGGGCCGCCACCAGGCGGGACCGGGCGAGGACCTGCAGGTGGGCCGAGGTGTTGGTCACGCTCATGCCGGTGGCCTGGGCCAGCGACTCCACCGTTCGCTCTCCCTGCGCCAAGAGTTCCAGCAGCTCGATGCGCTTCGGGCTGGCGGCTGCCTTGGCCGTGCGGGCGAACGCCTCATACAGGCGGTCCTTGGCCTCCCGACCGTCCACCCGGCCGCTCCCTTCATCCAATCTTCTATGGAATAGATCCTAGGGCTGCCCGACCGGGGGGCGGCCGGGATTTCCGGCCGCGGCGCCGGCCCGCTCGCCCTGACCATCGGCGCGGCCTCGCCTCGCTGCCCTGGCCCCGGAGGCTACGACCCTATTGTCTAGTGTTCCATAGAACATTAGAATAGCTCACACTGATTTGATCATGGTTGACAGGAAGCGGGGAGAGCGATGCCTGCAGCGGCACAGCCGGTCGCCCTGGTCGACGAGGGCCTGGGCAATTCCTCCTATCTTGTCGATCTCGGTGACGGCCGGGCGCTCGTGGTCGACCCTGAGCGCGATCCCGGCCCGTACCTGGCTGCCGCGCAGCGCCGGGGCCTCACGGTGGCCTATGCGGCGGAGACCCACTTGCACGCGGACTTCGTGTCCGGCAGCCGGGAGCTGGCCGCGCAGGGGGCTCAGGTGCTCGCCGCCGCCGCGGGCGGGACCGGGTTTCCTCATCGTGGGCTCGGCGACGGCGACGAGGCCGATCTCGGCGGTCTCACGCTGCGGGCGCTGGCCACGCCGGGGCACACCCCGGAGCACCTGGCGTACCTGATCCTCGACGCCGGCCGGCCGCTGGCGCTGTTCTCAGGCGGGTCGCTGCTGGTCGGCGCGGTGGCCCGCACCGACCTGATCGGACCGGAGCGCACCGGGGAGCTGGCCCGGGCGCTGTGGCGCTCGCTGCACGAGCGGATCCTCACTCTGCCCGATGACCTGCCTGTCTTCCCGACGCATGGGGCTGGGTCGTTCTGCTCGGCGCCGGCTGGCGCAGAGCGGACTACCACCATCGGCCGGGAAAAGGCAGGGAACCCGCTGCTCGCCGCGCCCGGCGAGGACGCCTTCGTGAAGATGCTGCTCGGCGGGCTCGGCAGCTACCCCCCGTACTTCCTGCGGCTCCGTGAGGTCAACCGCCGCGGCCCCGCCGTCTACGGCGCCGGGCCGCCAGCGCTCGCTCGCCTGGGCGCCGGTGAGGTCCGCCGCGTTGTCGGCGATGGGGCGCTCATTGTTGACGTCCGCCCGGTGGCAGCATTCGCCGCCGGCCATGTTCCAGGCTCGTTGTCGATCCCGCTGCGTGAGGCGTTCGCCACCTGGCTCGGGTGGCTGGCCGATGCTGGCCGGCCGCTGGTGTTTGTCCTCGGCCAGGATCAGGACCGGGACGATGTGGTGCGCCAGGCACTCAACGTCGGCTACGAGTACCTGGCTGGCGAGCTGGCCGGGGGCATCGCCGCCTGGCAGGCCGCCGGGCTCCCGGTTCGCCGGATCCCGCTCGTGCCCGCCGCCGCGGCTGGCGGCATGGTCGTCGATGTCCGCCAGGACGCAGAGTTCGCCGCGGGGCACCTGCCCGGGGCACGTCACGCCGAGCTGGGCACCCTGGCCGGGATACCGCCGGAGCCCGGGCCCCTCACGCTGATGTGCGGTCATGGGGAACGGGCCATGACCGCCGCCAGCATCCTCGCCGCAGCGGGGCGCGAGGACTTGGCCGTGGCTGTCGGCGGGCCGGCCGACTGGGCCGCGGTTTCCGGCCGGAGCCTGCAGACCGGCCGGTGATCACCGGGACATCAGGGCAGGTGCGCCTGGGCCTGCGGGCCAACCTGGCCCAGTTCATGCTGCTGGTCGGGGTGAACGCCCTGGTCGGCGGGATGATCGGCCAGGAGCGCACTGTGCTGCCGCTGCTCGGCACCCGGGTGTTCCACCTGCATGCCTTTACCGCGGCATTGACCTACATCGTCGCGTTCGGGGTGGTGAAGGCCGTCACCAACTTCGTGGCCGGGACCCTGTCGGACCGCACCGGGCGCAAGCCGGTCCTGGTGGCCGGGTGGATCGCGGGCGTGCCCGTGCCGTTCCTGCTGGCCTTCGGGCCGGGCTGGGGCTGGATCATCGCGGCCAACGTGCTGCTGGGCATCAACCAGGGGCTCACCTGGTCCACCACGGTCATCATGAAGATCGACCTGGTCGGGCCGGCCCGGCGGGGCCTGGCCATGGGCCTGAACGAGGCCGCCGGGTACGTCGCGCTGGCCTTCACCGCGCTGGCGACCGGGTTCATCGCCGCCCGCTACGGCCTGCGGCCGGACCCGTTCTTCCTGGGCATGGCCTTCGCCGGGCTCGGCCTTGGCCTGTCTGCGCTGTTCGTGCGGGAGACCCGGGGCCACGCCCGTCAGGAAGCCCGCACCCATGCCGGCACGTCAGCGCAGGCCCACGGCGGGCTGTTCACCCGCGAGGTGTTCCTGCTCACCAGCTTCAAGGAGAAAGCCCTGTCGGCTGCCAGCCAGGCCGGCCTGGTCAACAACCTCAACGACGGGCTGGCCTGGGGCATTTTCCCGGTCTTCTTCGCCCGCGGGGGCCTGTCGGTCGCCCGCATCGGCATCCTCGTCGCGCTCTACCCGGCGGTGTGGGGCGCCGGCCAGCTCGTCACCGGCGCCCTGTCGGACCGCCTCGGCCGCAAATGGCTGATCGCCGCGGGCATGTGGACCCAGGCCGCGGCCATCGCCTTCATCGCCGCGGCCCACGGCTTCTGGCCGTGGGCCGCCGGCGCCCTGCTCCTTGGAACCGGCACCGCCATGGTCTACCCCACCCTGCTCGCCGTCATCGGCGACGTCGCCCACCCTGCCTGGCGGGCGTCCGCGGTCGGCGTCTACCGGCTGTGGCGCGACGGCGGCTTCGCCATCGGTGCACTCATCGCCGGGGTGATCGCCGACCTGCTCGGCCTGGCCGCGGCCATCTGGGTCGTCGCCGTCCTCACCGCCGTCTCCGGGCTCGTCGTCGCGCTGCGGATGTACGAGACGCACCGCCGCACCCCCGCCAGCGCCATCACCCACCCTCCTGTCCCGCCGGTTACCCCGCCCGCCGGCATGCCATGAGCGCTCCGGATGCGCCGCCCATGGTGATCGACGGCGGCGACCGAACCTGCGTCGCGCTTCTCATCGAGCTGCGCGGCCACATCACAAGGCTGGAGCCGGGAACCGTGATCCACCTGATCGCGAGCGATCCCGCCGCGCCCATCGACCTGGCCCGCCTGGTGCCACCTCACCGGCCACGCCTACCTCGGCCGGGTGCACGAATCACCCGGGGCACCCGCCTACGCGCTGCGCATCAACGCCGCCTATCGCCAGACCCAGCCGCACTCGCCCTGGCGGCTCACCCATGACCCAGCAGGCCAAACCCGCGGTGACCAGCCGCCGGTGCCAGACGAGCAGCGTCGCCAGGGCCACGACGAAGCGTTTAGGGGCGACATGCGGTGACCAGCCAGCTGGCGGCCCCGATCCGTACGCCCCCGGCCGTGACGTAGGGTTCCAGCGCGTCGCTCACGGCGGCGACGGCCCGGTCCCGGGTCGCTATGTCCGCCCCGGCCAGCGCGGCGCGCCCCGTACGGCCGTGGCGGACGAACTCGACCGCGTCGGCCAGGGTGCCGCCTCCGCCCAGCAGGATCTCCTCCGTCAACGGCTCGATGGCCACTTTGGTGAGGCCCGCGCCGGCGACCAGTGACCGGATGCGCTCGGGATCGGCGAGCGCGAACATACCCGGCGCGCCGGGCGGGTCCGGGTCCGGCGGCGCGGCATGCTCGGCGAGCGCAAGTCCCGGGACCGTGATGAACGGGTTGGAGAGCAAGTCCTGCCAGCACACGAAGGCCAGGCGGCCGCGGGGCGCCAGCGCGCCGGCCAGGTTGAGGAAGGCAGCTTCGGGGTCGTCGAAGAACATGACCCCAAACCGGCTGATGGCCACGTCGAAACCGTCGGCCGGGAGCGGGTATGTCTGGGCGTCGCCGGCTACGAATGACACGTTGCTCAGTCTTTCCTCGGCCACCCGGCCGCGAGCCACCTCCAGCATGGACGTTGAGAGATCCAGCCCGGTGGCGGTGCCGGTCAGTGCCCGACGGCCGGCCTCCAGCGTGGTGGCACCACAGCCGCAGCCCACGTCGAGTACCCTATCGGCTCCGGCGACTTGAGCGGCAGCGAGCAGCCGGTCACCGAACGGGGCGAGCATGGTGTCGTAGCGCAGCTGGTGGGTGATCCAGTGGCTCACCTCCGCACTGTTCCAGTGCTCGGCCTGTGCCTCATTCGCCATGGAGTGGCCCCCCTGCCCGGCGCGGTGCCCGGACGTCCGCGGACGGCGTGCCACGATCGATGCGGAGCCGGTCCGCCAGTCCGGCCACCTTCGGGTCGGCCAGGCGGCCGGAGGGCTCAGCGAGCGCGAGGCCCAGCTCGTGGAGCAGCAGCCGGCTCGTCGCCTGTGCCACGAGCACCCGTCCGCGCCGCAATAGCTGCACGGTCGCCTCGTCGTCCGCCCGGTCGCCGAGCGCCTCCGTGAGCACCGCCGCGACCGCGCCGGCGATGCCCCGCACCCCGGTGGCAATCGCGCCCGCGACCGCCAGCGCGTCATCGACGGTTACGCCGTTCGCGATGGCGTCGTCCAGCAGGCCCAGCAGCGAGGGGGACGGCACGCAGTACTCGTCCACGCCGCGCTCGATGACCACGCCGAGCGCGACGAGCTCGCCGATCCGGTCGGCTGGCAGGCGCGATAGGGCGGTTTCGAGTTCATGCCGGCTCAGGATGGCCGGCGCCTCCTCCGCGAGCGCGCCGTCCGGGCCGGCGAGGACACCGGCCAGGTCCTGGCCGGTTGCCCATGCGTCGCACAGGTCCCGGATGCCAGCCAGCGAGTAGCCCCGCTCTTGGAGGCCGGCGATCAGTGCCAGCCGCCGAAGGTGCGCCTCGCCGTAGAAGGCGACCCGCCCCCGGCGCGCCGGCGGCTCGAGCAGCCGCATCGTCTGGTATTCGCGGATGGTGCGCACGGGCAGCCTGGCTCGGGCGGCCAGCACCTCAACCGGCCAGCCCGGCTCGGCGGCAGGCATGCTCATGGGCTCGACAGTACCGGAAAATACCGTTACGGTAAATACCGTGATTGTTGGTGCCGAGGAGATCGGGCGGCTGGTCGAGTTGCTGCGGGCCGAGCCCGGCTTCGAGCGCGCCGAGCTCGCCTGCCCGCCGCAGCCGCTGGCCGGCGGGTTCTGGGCCTCGATGAGCCTGCTACGCCTCGCTAATGTCGCGCCGGCGGCGGACACGCTCGTACTGCGTGTCATGCCCGACGCGGCCCTGGCCGCGAAGGAAACTGTCTTCCAGCGGGAGATCGGACGGCAGGGCTTCCCCGTGCCCGCCGTCCGACTCGCCGGAGGAGCAGGCGCTGGTGTCGGCGGTGCGTTCTTGCTGATGGACTACGCGCCGGGCGCCCCGCTGCTCGCCGGGCTCGACGGGATCGCCGCCCTGCGCCGCCTCCCGGTCCTCGTGCGCCAGCTCCCGGCCCTGCTCGGCCGCGTCACTTCCGGGCTGCACACCCTCGACCCGGCCCCGCTGCGAGCCGCCCTCGCCGATGCCGGCGTAGTCGCGTCCAGCGATGCGCCGGCCTTCCTGGCCACCCTGGCCGAATCCGCAGGCCGGCTCGGCCGCACCGACCTCTCTGCCGCTGCCCGCTGGCTCGCCGGCCACCTCCCGGCGGCCGGGCGAGCCGTCATCGGTCACGGGGACATCCACCCGTTCAACCTCCTTACCCAAGGGGAACGCTGGACACTGCTCGACTGGACCTCCGCGCTCATTGCCGATCCGGCATACGACCTTGCCTTTACCACCCTCATGCTGCGCCACCCGCCCCTCGCCGCCCCCGCGCCATTCCGCCCGGTCATAGGCGCGGCGGGCACCGCCCTCGCACGGCGCTTCCTCGACGCCTACCGACGTGGCGGGGGTGCGGTCCCGGGCCAGCGGCTGCTCGACTGGTACACCAGCCTGCACGCCTTGCGCATCCTCATCGAGCTTCACGGCTGGCGACACGACCCAGACGGGCTCGACCACTCTTTCCACCCCTGGACGGCCATGGGCCCAGTTGCCGCGCAGATCCTCACCCGAACCATGAACACGAGGGTCTCCTTGCTCGCCAAATGACCTGCACAAAGGGCAGGGCGATGGTGGCGATCGCCGAGTACCCGAACGCCACGGTGGTGCCGAGCGAGACCAGGGTGTCCATGTTGGTGGTGCGGTGCCGCGCGGCTTCCAGCGCTCCGCGGTGAAACAGCGCCCCGACCCACAGGTACACCGGAGTGGTCAGCGTGCGAGCTGGCGGGCGAGGAGGGCGATGCCGTGGCCCCAGGAGGCTATCTGGTCGGCGGGAAGGTAAGCCGTCCCGGCCTTGGTGTGGTCGGTCATCGGGGAGGCGAGGTACTTCTCCCGGCCCTGGGTGTCGATGAAGTACACGGCGGAGGTGTGCACGATGTCGGCATTGGGGTTGGGTGCTTGTACTTCGACGTTGTAGTCACGCCACACCGTCTGCAGCTGGGGGACAGGCCCGGTGAGGAAGTGCCAGTCCGGGATCGTCGTCAGCTGATGCTCGCTCGAGTACTGGGCCATGTCCCGCACGGCCGCGTGGTACTGGTTGACGTTGACGGCGGCGAACACGACTTTGCCTGCCAGCGGTCCGAGGTCGTGGTAGGCGTCGATGAACTCGTTCGACACGATCGGGCAGATGTCGGTGCAGTGGGGGTCCATGAACTCCAGCACGACGACCTTGCCGTGGAAGGCGGCCAGTGACAGTGTCCGCCCGCGCTGGTCGGTGAGGGTGAAGCCGGGCGCCTGCGTCGCGGGAACCGGGGTGAGCGCCATGAGGGTGGCCAGGCTGGTGGAGATGCTGGCCGGAATTCCCGATGGCCGCAGGAGCTGACCCGGCGCCGAGGACCGGTCATGGCGGACGATCAGGTACGCCGACGAGACCACCACAGCGGCAAGCAGCGCCGTCACGACGCCGGCCAACATCGCGGCACGCAGCAAACCACGGCTGCGGGGCTGCTGCCCGCCGCCGGTGGCCGCTGCGTCAATCTGGCCCGGCGGTGCGGCCTCCGGGGTCCTGTCGCTCATTCCGGGGCCGGGCCTGCCGGCCGGCGAACGCCGGGAGCTGATCGCCTCTGCGTCATCCTGTACCAGCTTCAAGTCACTAGTGGCCTGCCCGGGGAAACCGTCTCGCTCAGGCCCCAGAGCATAGCCGCAACCCAGTCCAGCAACCCGGCTTCGTCCCGACCCGGGGCGTGCCATCTCCATTAGCCCCGGGGGCGCGCCCTTTGTGCACGCGGACCCACAGCCGGGTCAATCCACCGGCCACCACGCGGTCCTGGCCTCTCACCGGTGACCCGATGCGCCCCGGCTGAGCTAGCAGCCAGCACCGGCCGCACGGACGCGACTTCGCTGCACCGGCCCGGATCATTGATGGCCGCATCGGCCACCCTGCCCCCGCTCGTGTCGGGCCGGGGCGAACCGGACCGTCGCCGCCGGGATGGCCCTGGTCGCCGCGGCGGCCCTCATGCTGGCCGGCGGCGTCATCGCCCTGCGCACCCTCAGCGGCCGCAGGCCAGCCGCAGAGTTCCAGCCGTCGGCCGCGGTACACGCAGGCCCGCGCCAGGTCACGGACGCCATCCCGGTCGTCACCGCTTCAGCCGCACCACGTCACCTGGCGGCGCAGGCAAGGCCGTGCGCAGAGCCCGCGGCGGCCGCTGCCTGATGGCCGGCCAGCGCCACGCCGGGCGGGAAAACCAGCGACCACTACAACGGAAACGAACACTGCAACTGAAAGGATGTGCCCGGAGATGATGGCCGGAATGTACGGAATCGGCGTGGCAATGATGATCACCGGCTCGGCCGCCGCGCTTGCGGTTCTCACCCTGACCGTGCTCGCGGCCGTATGGCTGGCGCGCGGCCTCAGCATCGGCAACCGGTAAAAGGCCAGGAGCCATGAACGACACCCGCACCGCACCATACGAGGTGGCCATCGCCGGGCGCGGCCCGGCACGGCTGGCTGATTCCAGGATGGGCCCGCCGCCGGGCCCCAGTGGCCCGGCGCCAGTTGCGGCCATGACCCGCATCAGCAAGAAGGAAAGGGAACAGGCGATGCCGCAAGCAGGCCGCGAAGAGCAGCTGCGCCGCTACTGGGACAAGCACGCGCGCTCCTACGACAAGCAGATGGGATTCTTCGACCGGCACCTGTTCGCCGGCGGCCGCGACTGGATCTGCTCCAGGGCCACCGGGCACGTCCTGGAGGTCGCCATCGGCACCGGCCTGAACCTCGCCCACTATCCCGTCGGCGTGCAGCTGACCGGCGTGGAGTGGAGCCCGGCGATGCTGGACATAGCCCGGCACCGCGCCGGGCAGCTGGGCCGGGCGGTGGACCTGCGCCAGGGTGACGCGCAGGCACTGGACTTTCCCGACGCGACATTCGACACGGTGGTCTGCACGTTCTCGCTGTGCGCGATTCCCGACGACCGCAAGGCCGTGGCCGAGATGGCGCGGGTGCTGCGCCCTGGCGGGCTGCTCCTGCTGGCCGACCATGTCGCGGCCTCACCCTGGCCTGCCCGCGCCGCGCAAGCGCTGATCGAGCTGATCAGCGTTCCGGCCCAGGGAGAACACTTCCGCCGCCGCCCGATCAGGCACGTGCAGGCCGCCGGGTTCACCATCGAAGACCACGACCGGTTCAAGCTGGGCATCGTCGAGCAGCTGGCCGCCCGCAAGCCATAACACAGCGGCGACTGGCAGGCCGGGCCGGTAACGCCGCTCATCGTCAACGGCCTCAATTGCAAGGATGCACTTAACCGCAGAGCGCCGGGCCCGGGCACTGCGCCGCGGGTACTGTCGGTACAGACCGGCCGGACGCCCGAACGGCCAGGAGGACAGCAAGGCCGTGAGCTTCAACCAGCTTCTCGTTGACCAGCCCCAACCTGAGATCGCCGGCTCCGCAGTGCTTCTGGGTGAGGCACACGTCGGTGCCGGCGCGATACTGGCGCAGGGCCTGGTCGTGCGGGCACACGGCGCAGCAGTGAGCATCGGCAACTACTCGGCCATACTGGAGAACGGGGTGGTGATTGGCACGCCCGGGCATCCGGTCCGGGTTGGTCAGCGCACCGTTTTCGGTCACCGCGCCACGATCGTCGGCGCCACCATCGGCGACTTGTGCGAGATCGGCAACGGTGCGATCCTCATGCCGGGCTCGCGTCTGGGCAATGGCTGCATCCTTGGCGAGGGCACGCTGGTTCCCCCGGACACCGTGATCCCCGCCAACACGGTCCTCGTCGGGCGCCCGCCACACGTTATCCGGTCGGCCATGGACGCCGACCGCGAGCGGCTGGCGGTGCTGCGCCAGCATCAGACCAACCTGACCGACTACCCGGGCACGATCCTGCGCGGGCCGATGCAAGCAGGAGAACGCATGGGGACGTTGTACACCTACCGTGACAAGACTCCTTCCATCGGCGCTGGCACGCTGCTGTTCGACTCGGCGGAGATCACCGGCGACGTGGTCATCGGCGCAGACTCGCTCATCGGTGCCGGCGTGAAAATCATCGGCGACTCGCACGGCCCGGTCCGCATCGGCTCTCGGGTACAGATTCTGGAGAACACGGTGCTGCATCTGCTGCCCGACAACGAACTGATCATCGACGACGACGCGGTGATCGGACCAGGCGCGATGGTCCACGGCTGCCACATCGGCCGCGGCAGTATCGTTGAGCCGGCCGCGATCGTGTGCGACGGCAGCGTGGTCGGGGCCGAGTCGGTGGTACGCGCCGGTGCCTGCGTTAAACAGCGCGACCGTTTCGGTGACCGGTCCATCCTGGATGGTTTCCCCGCCAAACTCGTCGACACCCTGACCGGCCCGCCGTCGCGGCCAGGTTGGGCCCTGCCCCCCGACGCTGTCGCAACTCTGCGCAGGGTCCAACGGTGATCGCAACGCCGACGAAGAGATGGGTGCTCCCCAAACAGTGTCCGGATCCATGACCTGATGACCACTTGCCCGACGCGATCACCGGATCCGCGGCAGCACGCTGATCGAGACCGCAAGGAGCTCAGCGGCTTGATTGACCCGATGAGAAGACGCTCGTGACTACCTTCCAGGCCGACCTGGCCGAGACGCAGTATGTCGAGGGATCCACCGCACGCCGCGGAGCGGGCGAGTGGCCTCATCCTGATGGATCCCGCCCGGCGACATGAGCCTGCGGCCGGCGCGGCGCCGCTGCTGATTCGCCCGCGTTCGCTAGCGTTTGTTCGCCGGAAGGGGTGGGGAATGGCACAGGCGCGCGCGCGACGACGGCTTCGGGCTTGATGCTGGGCCACTCACACGCGCTCTCGGGCGCAGTCACCGGTACCGCAGCGGGGATCTTCCTGCAGATGTCACTACCGCAGACGGCGGCGCTCGCCGGCTTCACCGCGGGCATGGCGCTGCTCCCGGATCTGGACAAGTGCGGATCCTCGCCGGCCCGGTCCTGCGGCTTCCTCTCGGAGGCGGTCGCGTGGACCATCGCCAAGATCAGCGGCGGGCACCGCCACGCGACGCACTCGTTCCTCGGCATCGTGATCTTCACGGGCCTGGCATGGATGTCGTGTCAGTTCCGCGCCGACTGGGCCGGGAAGGCGGGGCTTGCGCTGCTGATGACGCTCAGCGTCGCGGGCGCGCTTAAGGCGCTGCACATAGTCCGCGGCCATGCCGCCGACCTCATCGGGATCGGCGTCGCTTCCTGGGAGGTCTGGTACGGGTACGGCCTGCGCCTGATCCCGCTTGCGGTCGGGGTCGGCTGTGCTACCCACATCGTCGGGGACATGCTGACCGACTCTGGCTGCATGCTCGGGTACCCGGCCTTCCGGCGCCGCTTCCGCCTGCTGCCCGAGCCGCTGGCGTTCACCACGGGCACCCGCCCCGAGCTCCTGATTGTTGACCCGGTCCTGACCGGGGCGCTCGTGGTTCTCGCCGGATGGGCCGCCGACCCTGCATTCGTCACGGCCCAGTGGCACTCGCTCGCCGGCTAGTCCCCTGTGATGATCCACGAACGCGAGGGCGCGCGGTCGATCGGCCATACGCTCACCCGTGGCACCGTTCGTCCGATAGTTTGGGGCTGCGTTCACTACGCGAGGCCGCGGAGGACGCTCAGCCACTGCCCGGAAATCCGGCGGGCATGCGAGGCCTTTCTAGCTAGCCTCGGTGGCGCTATGCGTATTTCGTCGAGCAGTCCCGCTCCCGAACTGAGAGTCTCAAGCCTGCCCAGGCAGCTTGACCCGTATCCCAGCTCTTGACGCTTCATTGGCATGTATGGATCCGCCATGCGGTGACGTCCCAGCCGTGCGACCAGGAACGGTGCTCGCAGCCGGGCAATTTCCGTCGTCTGCGCAGTCCGCAGCGGGCCGGTCCCGGACCGATCCCGTCAGTTGTTCGGGCGAGGAGAAGATGCGCTGGCACGCCGCAGCCTGCGTCGCAGTAAGCCCGACAAGGAGGACCCTTATGCCCAAGGCGTACGCGCTACTTGGCACGTACCCGCCCACCCAATGCGGGCTGGCGACCTTCAGCGCCGCCCTGTTCGCTCATCTTGGCGGGCCAGGCGATCATGTAGGCGTAGTTCGCGTGCTCGACGAGCCGGCGCCGTGTGATGCGCCTGAGGTCGTGCATGACCTCGTGAACGGCTCCGTCCCGAGCGCGGCAGCTGCCGTCGATGTGCTTAACGGCTTCGATGTCGCGATCGTGCAGCACGAGTACGGCATCTACGGCGGGCCCGACGGCCAGGACCTCATTCCATTGCTTGACGCGTTGCGCGTTCCGAGCATTGTGGTCCTGCATACCGTCCTGGCACAGCCCACGACACAACAGCGCGTGATTCTTGATGACATCATTGACACCGCCAGCGCGGTCGTCACGATGACGCAGACGGCGCGCGCGCGGTTGCTGGACATTTACCGTACGAGTCCTGCGAAGGTCTTTGTCATCCCACACGGCTCTGCTGACAATCGAGTCGCGGCCACTCCGCGCGGGAGAAACTCTCGGCCCATGGCGCTGACCTGGGGACTGCTGGGGCCGGGCAAGGGGATTGAGCATGCGATCGACGCGGTCGCCCTGCTCCGGGACCGGGGGCTGCAAGTCGCCTATACGGTCGCTGGTCAGACTCATCCGCGTGTGCGTGCGCGTGACGGCGAGGCCTATCGCTGTTTGCTCGAGGCGCGAGCACGCGCTCAAGGTGTAGAGGATCTCGTGCGCTTCGATGCCCGGTTCCTGCCCCCCGACGTCCTGAGAGATCTCATCGGCGCCGCGGACGTCGTGCTCCTGCCCTATGACTCCCTGGAGCAGGTCACTTCCGGGGTCCTGATCGAGGGGGTCGCTGCGGGAAAGCCGGTGGTCTCGACCAGTTTCCCGCATGCCGTCGAGCTGCTCACCGGCGGCGCGGGACTCCTGGTCGAGCGGCGAGACCCGGCAGGCATCGCCAGCGCACTGAACCGGGTGTTCACCGAGCGGGGCTTGTCTGCGCGCATGAGCCGCCATTCGGCGGACCTCGCGCCGCAGTTGCTGTGGCCAGCGGTCGCGAGCTCCTATCGGGAACTCGCATCCGCGCTCACCCAGACGCGCGAGGCAGCCGCCGTATGACCTACCCGGCTGCGCCGTTCCGGCATCTACTGCGGCTGACCGATCACGTTGGCTTGCTGGAGCACGCTGAGGGCATCGTGCCCCGGCATGAGCACGGTTACTGCGTCGACGACGTTGCCCGCGGCGTGGTGGTGGTGTGCCGGGAGCTGTCGCCAGCCCCGGAACTCATCAGGCTGGCGCGACGCTATCTCTACTTCCTGGCGCAGGCGCAGGCGCCCGACGGCAGGTACCGCAACCGTCTCGCTTACAACGGCCGCTGGAGTGACGAGCCAGGCACGGAGGATTGCTGGGGCCGCGCTCTGTGGGGCCTTGGCACCGCTGCTGCTCGGGGTCCCACTACAGGGATCCGTGTGGAGTCACTCGCCCGATTCGACCAGGGCGCGCAGGTCTGCTCTGAGTGGCCGCACGCCATGGCGTTCGCGGCGCTCGGTGCCGCCGAGGTCCTCGAGAACTGGCCTCACCATCCCGGCGCGCTGAATCTCCTCACCGGCGCCATCGCCGTCATCGGCGAGCCGCTCGCGAACGCCGCCTGGCCCTGGCCGGCACCGAGGCTCAGCTATGCGAACGCGGCGATCGCTGAGGCTGTCATCGTGGCTGGCTGGAGACTTGGCAGTGATCCAGTTCTCCGGAACGGCCTACGCATGCTGGAATGGCTGCTGGCAGGCGAGACCCGAAACGGCCACCTCTCGGTGGTGCCGGCCGGAGGCTGGGGTCCGGGGGAGCCGCGTCCTGCTTTCGACCAGCAGCCGATCGAGGTTGCCGCGCTGGCGGATGCGTGCATGCGCGCGGTGGCGGTCACGGGCGACTCGAGCTGGCTTACCGGCGTTGACATGTGCGTGGCGTGGTTCCTCGGGGACAACGATGCCAGGGTTCCCTTGCTCGACGAGCGGTCCGGCGGCGGCTGCGACGGCCTCGGCCCTACCAGCCGCAATAGCAACCAGGGCGCGGAATCGACACTGGCGATGATCTCCGTGATGCAGCAAGGCGGTCGCATGAGCGAGTCGGGGGGGCGCGGCGGCGCCTGGACTGAGGAGCGAGGAACGAGCGACGAGGGAAGGCGGCACAGTGAAGGGGGAATGGGGAGGCGGGCGGGGCCTCGCAGGCGAGCGGGAGACGCAGCGTGAGCGCCGCGCAGCTGTGAGGGGCGCCGGCTCCGCGGGCCTACTGACCCGGACGCATCATCGGCTGATGCCCGACGCCTCTCGTACGCTGAGTCGGCTGTTCGTGCCCGGCCAGGAGACCTTGATCCGAGGCGAGTCGCGGGCCCGGGCTGTTATCGATCGCGTTTTGGCCATGAGCGAAGCCGAGGTGGATCGAACGCTCGCCCGCACGAGTGCCCGATTCGCCGATCGATACCGCGACCTCGGGGACACCCTGGAACGCAACTTCGGGCTGGTCGCCCATCGGCTCGGTGGCAAGATCATTGTGGGCGGCGCCCGGAAACGGCTAATCGGTGCTTATTTCACCCAGGAGTACGCGCTGGAGGCCGCGGCGCTGTTCAATCCATCGATCGTGCCGCATCCCGACCAGGTCGGCTGCAGGCCCGGAGGACTCCGATTCGTCATGAGCCTGCGGGCTGTGGGTGAAGGCCATCTGTCGAGCATAGAGTTCAGGACCGGCACGATCAGCAGCGAATCCGGGATCAGTATCGAGAAGCCCGGCCGATTCCTCGACACCGGGCGCTCTCGCGCCGTCGCCTACGATCGCAACCTCTTCCAGGAGAAACTCGCCGAACTCGGCCATGAGGGCGAGGACGCACAATTCCTCTGGAGCCTGCTGCCGCCCCGCTTCAGTATGGCCGAGCTCGATGTCGCCGTCCGCGAGCTGTCCCTGCAGCAGGTGACACGCGGAGACTCCGTGGCGCTCGTCGACTGGGTGCGCTGGATGGCGGCGTCCAACTATGAGGTCGAGTTCGATGAACGGCACGATCTCTCCGAGCGAGTTCTCTGGCCCAGCGGTCCGGCCGAGGGCCACGGCATGGAGGACGCGCGGTTCGTGCGCTTCATCGACGGCGAAAACCAGGCCTACTACGCGACGTACACCGCGTTCGATGGCCGGAGGGTCGCATCGCACCTGCTGGAGACCACGGACTTCCGGACATTCACCGTCTCCCAGCTCTCGGGTCCCTCGACGGGGAACAAGGGCATGGCGCTGTTTCCCCGGCGCATTGGCGGCCGCTACGCCGCGCTATCCCGCTGGGACAGGGAGAGCAACGCGATCACGTACTCGGGCGACCGGCATCGCTGGGGCCCGGCCGTCACGGTTCATGCGCCGGCCCGTCCGTGGGAGCTGGTCCAGCTCGGCAACTGTGGCTCGCCGATCGAAACTCCGGCGGGATGGCTAGTCTTCACGCACGGCGTCGGGCCCATGCGGGAGTACGCCATCGGCGCCATCCTGCTCGACCTTGACGAGCCCGAACGCCTGATATCCGCGCTGCCAGAACCGCTGCTCATGGCCAACGAGTCGGAGCGCGACGGATACGTTCCGAATGTCGTCTACTCCTGCGGCTCGCTACTACACGGCGAGACGGTAGTGCTGCCCTACGCCTGCAGCGACTCCTCGGTGCGGATCGCCACCGTTGACCTGGCCCGGCTACTCGAACGGCTCGGGGCAGGCTGATCCGGCCAGGGGTGACCAGCAGGGGTCAACCTGCGACGCGGCCGTCCTCCAGCCGGAGGACCTCGTCGGCCAGATCGATGAGCGCCTCGTCATGGGTGGCCACGAGAGCCGTGATCCCCTCGGTGCGAACGACGGTCAGGAGCAAGCGCATGATCTGCCGCCCGGTCTCCAGGTCCAGTTGGCTGGTCGGCTCGTCAGCGATCAGGAGTTCAGGGCGGCCGGCCAGTGCCCGTGCGATGGCGATGCGCTGCTGCTGGCCGCCCGATAGCTCGTTCGGGCGGTGCGCGGCGTGCTCCGAGAGGCCCACGATCGCCAGCATCGTCGCGACCCGTTCCTCGCGCGTCCGGGATTGCGTGCCGGTGATGCGCAGCGGAATCCCGACGTTCTCCGCCGCGGACAGCATCGGGATGAGCCCGAAAGACTGGAAGATGAAGGCGACCGTGCTGCGGCGCAGCGCCAGCCGTTCGCGTTCCGTCATCTGAGTCACCTCCCGGCCGGCAATCTCCAAGCTGCCGCTGGTCGGACTGTCCAGGCCACCGATGATGTTCAGGAGCGTGGTCTTACCAGAACCGGACCGCCCGCACACGGCAACGAGCTGGCCCCGGCGGACCGTGAACGACACCTCGCGCAGGGCATGCACCGCCGTGTGCCCGCTGCCGAAGGTCCGCGATACCTCGCGGATCGCCACCATGATCTGCGAAGGCTCGTCCGCGATACCAGCGGCCGCCAGGGAGGCCGCCTCTGCATCGTTCGATGGCCTGGCCACCTCAGGTGCCGGTGTTCTCGCCGCGCGGGCGCGGGGGGAGAACAGCCCCACTGCCGGGGCGCGCGGGCGGCTCTGGCCCGCTGCCCGGGGGGCCGGCCCCCCCGTCGGGCCAGACTCCGATGTGATCGGGCTCCTGCTGCAACCGCACCCGATCCCTCATGGCGAGCGCATCGGTCATCTCACGAGGTAGCTGAACCCGCCCCGCCCGGTCCAGCACCGCATATTCGACCGCATAACGGCTGGCATTGCCGTGCTCATCGGCGGTGTCGTGGCGCAGCGTCTCGGTGCTCGTACGGCCGTCCCGGATCGCGATCGTGCGCCGGACCTCGGCCGATACCGCCGGATCATGGGTCACCACGAGCACTGTCACGCCGAGTTCGGAGTTCGCCGACTGCAGCGCCGCAAAGACCTCCCTCGCGGTAGCGCTGTCGAGTTCGCCGGTGGGCTCGTCGGCGAGCAGGACCCGCGGCTGGTTCGCCAGCGCGGTGGCTATCGCGGTGCGCTGCTGCTCGCCGCCGGACATCTGCGCCGGTTTCCGCCCGGCGCAATGGGCCAGGCCCAGCATCTCCAGCAATTCACCCGCCCGCTGCGCACGTGGCCGGGGCGCCACGCCGGCGAACCGCATGGGCATGATGACGTTCTGCAGCGCGGTCAGATAGGGAAGCAGGTTCCGGGAGGTCTGCTGCCAGAGGAAGCCAACCGTGGCCCGCCGGTAACCGAGCCGCTCGCGCGAAGTCATCATGCCCAGGTCATGCCCGGCCACCCTGGCTCTTCCAGCGGTGGGCGTGTCCAGGCCCGCCAGGATGTTCATCAGCGTTGACTTTCCGCTGCCGGACGCCCCCACGATCGCGGTCAGCTCACCCTGGGCAACCAGCAGGTCCAGTCCCTGCAGCGCCTGCACTTCGATGCCGTCCGAGGCGTAGATCCGCACCAGCCGGTCGCACATGACGAGGGCATCCTCGCCGTAGGACGTGCGGGTGTGCTCTGCCTCGGCTCCGAGCTGGCTGAGCCCGGCCGCCGGGGCGACGCGGCCACCATGCCCGGGACCGTCGGCTGCTGTTGCCGTCATCTGCCTCGCCTCCGCGTCATTCACCCACCCGCAGCGCCTGGATAGCGCCGCGGCCACGGGCCAGCCTGGTCTCGATGGTAAGAGCCACCCCCGCCAGGAGCAGCAGCCCGCCCGCCGCGGCCGCGATGGCCACCGGGTCAGCATTCAGCGGTACGGTCACCGGCGTCCCGGTGAATGCGGCGAGGTTCACCGCTGGCCCGACGAGCGGCACCAGCGCCAGCGCGCACGCCGTCCCGCCCACGGCGGCGGCCAGGATCGCCGGCAGGATCTCCACCGCCGTGATGCGCCGTGACTGGGCCGGCCCCAGGCCCATGGTGGCCAGCCGGGCCAGCGTCAGCTCCCGGGAACGGGCGCTAAGCACGAGCGTCAGCAACAAGGTAAGCAGGCTGAACGCGCCGGCGGCGATGGTGCCCTGGGCGAAGGTAACGAACCCGCCGTGCGGCAGGGGTGCGCCCGATATGGCGGCCAGCAGGCGCGATCGCAGGGTGATCTGGGCGCCAGGTACCGCACGCCGGGCGGTGCGGATGAGCGCCGCGCTGTCCAGCCGCGGGCCGACAATCGCCATCACCGTCGGGCCGGGTGCTTGTTTCCCGAGCGCCCACCGTGGCAGCACTGCGAACTGACTGCCGGCTGGTGCGCCCGCGATGCCGGCCACAGTACCAGCGACCCGGATCCGCAGCTGGTGGCCGGTTACCCACAGCCTGCTGCCCGGGCCGAGGATGGCCCGGGCAGCAGGCGAGAGGAGAGCGGGCACCGCCCCCGCCGGCGCGCCGCTGATGGCACGTGGCGAGGCCAGCGCCCTGACCGGAAACGCCGGCGCCGGCGCCGCGGCGGTCAGCGCCGCATACTGCTGCGGATCGACGATGATGACGGGCAATTGCAGGCCCTGGCCCGACGTTCCGGTGACCACCGATACCGTGGCGGATCGCTGGGCACCGGGCACACCGGTGATCAGGTGCTGGGCAGCGAGGGTGATCCCCGGGCCCACAGCCGGCGCGGTGACGACGGCATCAGCGCCTGCGGCCTGCCAGGACGCTGAGACGTCGGCGCGGGCCACCGCGCCGCGGGCCATCACAGCGAAGGCGATCACCGCGAACGCGAGGACGAGCGCAAGAGCGGGCAGCATGCCGGCCTGCGCCGCCGCGCTTCCCCGGGCGAAGCCGACAACTAGCACGACGCCACGCCGCCGCCCGGCGAGCCGGGTCAGCAAGCGCAGAATGAGCGGGTACGCGCGCATGACGAGCAACGCGACCGGTATCGCCACGAGCACGGGCGCCGCACTGGTGAACAGGTCCATGCTGCCGGAGGCAGGCAGGCCCTGCTGCCGGAGGATGACCAGGCCGCCGACCGCACCGCAGACGAGCGCGCAATCGAAGATCCATCGCCGTGCCGCCGCGATCCGTCGGCGGGCATCTGGAGCGAATCCAGCGTGGGTGGCGTCGCGGCGAGTGCGGTGCCACCACACGGCCAGCAGCGGGGGGCCCGCCAGCGCGGTCACGATGATCACGCCAGCCAGCCACCACGACAGCCGAGAGGCAGGCCCCGGCGTGGCCGCCACGGCGGCGCCGACCGCGGCGACGCCAGCTGGCAGGACCGCAGCAGCACCGCCCCCCAGGGCGACCGCGGCGATCCGCCTCAGCGAGGCACCGCGCGCCCGCATCATGGTGAACTCTCCGCGCCGGTGCCTGGCGACGAGCCTGGCACCGAGCAGCACCACCACCGCGGCGATGACAGCCAGGCTGACGAACAGCAGCGAAAGCGCCCGCTGCACGGCGTCGTCGGTCGCCACGAAGGACGAGAGCGTGGTCACCAGGCCGCTGCTGAGGCTGATCTGGATGGTGGCGGAGGCGCCTTCCGTGGCGTTGAGGTTGGTACTCACCGAACTGGCGGCGGGCAGGTAGGACACGGCTTGGAGGGCTTGCTGCAGGCTGGCCGCCTGCTCGGCATCAACCTGGCCAAGGTCAAGCGGAAAGCTCCACAGCCCGTGCAGTGGCTGCACGCTCAGGTACGTTTGCATGGCGGTGAGACCGGCTCCGCCGACGAACGCGGCGGAGCTCCAGTAAGGCGCGGAATTGGGCGACGGGTAGGTCAGCTGCGGCGCTGCGGCGACCGGGTCGACCGTCCAGAAGGAGGATGTGGCGCCGAGCGGCCGGATGATCCCGGTGACCACCATCATCTGGCCACGCGCCTGAAGCCGGGACCCGACGCGCAGGCCGAACCTGGCCGCGGTGGCCGCGCTGACCGCGACCTGGAATGTCCCGGGCGTCGCCCCCGCCGCCGCGCTGGTGGGCAGGGATCCCGCGATCAGTGTTGCGTTGCTGCCCAACCCGCTGCGGTAAACGAGCTCCAGCTGGGGCGGCGCCATCGTCTTGGTAGCTGGCTGGTCGGCTACCGAAAACGGGTTTGAGCCAGTGGCCAGGCCGGACCAGTCCGCTCCCGGCGGCGCCAGCGGCAGGCCATCGCGGCGCAGCCCAGCCACCAGCTGGCCGCCGGCCGATGCCAGCTGCGCTGCGCTCAGATAGTTCGAGGCCGCACCGCTGATGGCCGCATCCGCCAGCACCGTCGTCGCCGACGAGGACGCGGCACGGAAATCCCGCTGCAGGACCTGAGTGCGGTAACCCAGGCTCGCCCGCGGCACGGCGACCGCGACGAACGCACAGACCAGCACGAGGATCGCCAGCGCGACGCTGGCCGCCGCCCCGGTGCCGGTCACGGCGGGCCACGACACCCGGATCCAGCCGGTCAGCGCGGGCCGGGCCGATTTCGCCCGGCCGGCTACGAGTCTCACGCCGTGTCTCCCGCTAGCCGGCGGGGCCCCGCCCGCCTCCCCATTCCCCCTTCACTGCGCCCCGTCGGCTCGCTCATGCTGTCTCCCCGGCCCGAAGCTGGGCGGCCGGATCGGGCCGGTAGGCGGCGGCGGCCGCGGCGGCGAGGACGGGCACGGCCGCGACTGCCAGCGCCAGCAGCACCGTCCAGCCAATCGGGATCACCACCCGCACCGGGGGGAACGGCGCGGCCGCTCCGGTGGTGAGCGTAACGGCGGGCACCAGCAAGCGGGCGAGTCCCGCGCCGATGAGTGCCCCGGCCGCCGTGCCAGGCACGCTCAGCATCAGCTGCTCCAGGCACAGCTGGCCGGTCCGGGCGGCCCGGCCCACGCCGAGCGCCGCGAGCAGGGCGTCCTGAAGACGGCGTTCCCGCACGGCGGCCACCACGCTGACCACGAAACCGATGCCCGCCAGCAACGCGGCCGCGGTCACGATCACCAGCAGCGCTAGTTGCGGCACGTTCGGCAGCGGGTCATCCAGCAGCCCAGCCGCTGCCCCGGCCCGGCTGGCCACGGTGGCACCTGCAGGCAACCCAGCGGGTACACCATTCCCGGTCTGCAGCCACCACTGGTTGACCGGCAGCGGGGGCTGGAGCTCACTGGCCACCGCTTCCTGGAGCGAGGCCTGGTCGACTATCAGCACGGGCCCGTCACCCCCGGCGGTGGGGAAGGCACGGACATCGGCCACGAGTCGCACCGGAACATCAGCGTTGCCGACGGGAAGCTGGACGACATCCCCGAGATGGGCGCTGGCCGCGCCGAAGAACGCGCGGGTCGCTATCCCCGGTATCGCCGCGACGCTGGACCCCGCGGTGAGCGCCAGCTGGCCGGAGACTGGCAGTGGCGGCTGACCCGCGACCTGGATGAGCTGCCCAGAGCCGACTGTGAAGGTCAGCGAAGCAGCTCCTCCCGTGGCCCGCCAGGCGGCGATAACCGGCCTGATTCCGCGCGCATGCGGGTCGGCGAGGTCTGCGGAAGCCGCCGTAGCGTGCCAGCGGATGAGCGCGCTGGACCCGGCGAAAGGGGCCGGGAAGCCGCCCGTGGCGCGGGGGGATACCGCCAGGGCGCTGATGGCCAGCGACGCGCGGCCTGCCGCCGTCCGTGCCTCCGCGCGCATGGCGGCCAGCATGGCCGCCTGGCTGGGATAGGGAGGCGGCGGGAATCCGGGGAGCCGGTAGCTCAGCGAAAGGCCCAGCAGGCGCAGTGGGTAGCGCGCCTGCCCGTCGGCGGACAGATCAACTGCCAGGCGGTGATGGCGGCCATCGGCGGGCAGGTTCCCCGCCGGAACCGAATAGACGATGCCCCAGCCGTCCTGCACAGTCAGGCTCGGCGACAGCGCGCCGAGGCGGACGGCCCGGGGCGCGCGGAGCATGAGGGTGATAGCCACCCGGACCGGCCTGCCCGGGAGAACCAGGCCCGGGCTGGCGCGTCCCGGGGTGATCCGCTTCCAGAGCCCGGTGATGGGCAGCCCCGACAGATCCGGCCGGAGCAGCACAGTGCCCGCAGCTGTCCGCGCGTCGAGGGCGTACACGTCAAACCCGGTGTAGAAGCTGCTGACCGGCATCGCGCTGCGGATGCCGCGGGCATGCGCGAGCGCCCCGGCGCGGCCGACGGGAAACGGCGCAGCCAAGCTCACCCTGACGTCGGCTCCGGTCGCGAAGGCCGCCTGGTCCAGCTGGGACTGCCGCCAGCTCTGGTGCTGGGCGAGCACCAGAGTGCCCGTTCCCATGGCCAGCACGACAAGCAGGATCGGCCCACCCTGCCGCAGCGGGCGCCTGCTCACCTGCCAGCTGGCCAGAGCCGCAGCGAGGCTCCGGCCGCGGGCACTCACCCTGTCCAGCAGCCTGGCCGCGGCAGGCAGGGCCCGCAGCGGGAGCAGCGCGGTCCCGGCGAGGGCCAGCGCCGGGGCGACAGCGAGCACCGGGTCGATGCCGAGCGTCCCCCCGGACAGCCGGGGGGACGCCGAGTACCTGCGCAGCTCCCAGAACGCCAGCACTCCCAGGCCGATCAGCGCCGCGTCGAGGCCGGCCCGCGCTGCGGTGGCGCCCGCCGCCTGCCTGCCCCGCCGGAGCCGGGCGGCGCCGGGGGTGGCCGGGCGGAGCGCAGGCCACATCACGACGATGATGACCAGCACCACGAGGGCGGCGGCCGGCCACCAGGCACCGCCAGCGAGGCCGCGGCGCACCATGCCGGCCAGCCCGTTCCCGGGGCCGGCCGGGAGTCCGCTGACCGACATCAGCAGGTTCGCGAGACCGCTGCCGAGCACGATCCCGGCGACGGCACCAGCCACGGCCAGCAGAGCCGCCTCAGCCAGGGACGCAAGCGCGAGCTGCGCGCGGGCCACTCCACGGGCAGACAACAGCGCGTCGTCTCCCTCGCGCTGGCCAGCCAGCAGCCGAGCCGCCAGGGCGGCCGCCGCGGTAGCCAGCAGTATCAGCTGCAGCGAGCCGACGAGCAGCAGTGATCTGGACACCACCAGGCTGCTGCCCAGCGCGGACAGCGTCTGCGGCAGGCCCGTCGTCACCTGTAGTCCGCCCAGGCTCTGCCGGGCATGCAAAGAAGCGACCGCGGCGCCCAGCCGGCTGCCCAGCCCGCTGATGCCGCCCGGCGGTACCCGGGCGGTGTCAACAGTGATGAGCCAGGACGCACCACCGGCCGTGAGACCTCCGGCTGCGAACGCGGTCGGGTCCACCAGCATCGGGCCATACGTGACGAACGTGCCCCGCACGACTCGGCCAGAGGTCCCCAGCAGGCTGAGACCCCAGTAGGGCGCAGCCGGGTCACGCGTCCGGAACAGCCCGGTCACCCGGAGCCGGGCCGGGACACCGGTCACGTTGTCGCGCAGGTCCAGCACCTCGCCGACAGTGAAGCTGAGCATGCGCGCCGTAGTGACCGGCAGCGCTACGTCTATCGGCTGGCCCGGACTTCGCCGGCTCGGCCAGGTCCCGGCAGCCAGCTCGGCGTGCGCCCGCACCCCGGCGAGGAGCGCGGCCTGGATGAGCAGAATCTGGCTCCCGCCGTGCGGCTCGGGCAGCGCAAGCACATCGGACCAGCGGCCAGCGACCATGGTGAACGGGACCTCACCCAGGGCCGACCGCATCGCGGAGCGGATGACGGGCAGGTCGGCGCTGGCCGTGGCGGCATCTATCTGCCCACTGACCTGGATCGAGGTTCCCGGCGCGATCGCCAGCCGCTTGTGCACGGCCGCGGAGAGCGCCCGGGCGCCGAAGCTGGCCAGCGCTGTGGTCACAATCACCGAGGTCAGGACGGCCAGCAGGAGGCTGGCGGGCAGCAGGGGGGCGAATCGGGTCCTCCGCAGCACGAACGACGCCCGGACTCCGCGCGCCTTCTCATTGCGTCCTGCCCGGGCGGCCACGCCGGAGGCGCCCCGGCCCAGGCTCCTGCCCATGGTGCCGACGCTACGCAACCGGCGCCAAGCTCCAGATCCCTTCCGGGAATGGTTATCCGTTTGGCGCGCAATCGTTGCGAACACCGAGCACCTGGCCCGCTAGGCAGAATCCGTCCGGCAGCGGCTGAGGGCATGGCCGCCGGCTGGGCCGCGGGCTCAAGCGCAGGCCGTTCCCTCCCGGATCTGGAGGAGTCCCGGTGCTGAACGCCCGGGAAGCTGTTCTCAGCGACGTCCGCTGGATGATCGGAGCGACGGCCCGTGTTGAACATGTCGTAACCGTTAAGGAGACGAGATGCCAGACACCTACAGGAAAGATCCGCAAGCCATCTCGCGGCTGACGCCCGAGCAGTACCGGGTGACGCAAGAGAATGGGACCGAGCGGGCGTTCAACAACGCTTACTGCGACAACAAAGAGCCCGGCATCTATGTGGACATCGTCTCCGGCGAGCCCCTGTTCGCCTCCGTCAACAAGTACGAGAGCGGCACCGGATGGCCGAGTTTCACTGTGCCTATCGAGCCGGGCAACGTGATCGAGAAGGTCGACTCGAGCCACGGCATGCGGCGGACCGAGGTCCGCTCGGCGCATGCGGACAGCCACCTCGGCCACGTGTTCAACGATGGGCCCGCGGAAGCCGGGGGACTGCGGTACTGCCTGAACTCAGCCGCCCTCCGGTTCATCCCACTCGACGACCTCGAAGCTGAAGGCTACGGGGACTACCGCAACCTGTTCGAGGATGCAGACGGCACGGTGCAACGATGAGCGAGACGACCGAAAAGGCAATTCTGGCGGGCGGATGTTTCTGGGGAATGCAGGACCTCATCCGCCGCCGCCCAGGCGTGCTGACCACGAGGGTCGGCTACACGGGCGGGGACGTACCCAACGTGACGTACCGGAATCACGGGTCCCACGCTGAGGCGATCGAGATCGTCTTCGACCCCGAGCAGATCTCCTACCGCGACCTTCTGGAGTTCTTCTTCCAGGTACACGACCCGACAACGAAGAACCGCCAGGGCAACGACATCGGTCTCAGCTACCGGTCGGCCATCTTCTACACCAACGACCAGCAGAAGCGGGTCGCGTACGACACCATCGCCGATGTCGACGCCTCTGGCCTGTGGCCGGGGAAGGTGGTCACCGAGGTGGAGCCGGCCGGGCCGTTCTGGGAGGCGGAGCCTGAGCATCAGGACTACCTCGAGCGCTATCCCGACGGCTACACCTGCCATTTCGTCCGGCCAAACTGGAAGCTCCCGCACCGGAAAGAGACTGTCGGTCACTGACGACTGACTCAAGACCGTCGGTCGGCCTGGAGCTCGCCGACAGCTTCAGAGTGGCCGACGGTGCCGCGCCTGAGGTGGGCTTTCTGTCCGCAAGGCACTCACCACCGCAGGCGACGTCGGGCCCGGCGAATATTACTTCCCCCCGACATAACGGGTGCTCACCGCGAAATCGGCGAAATAGGCGTGCTCGGTCTTCGATGGACCCCAGGAAGTGTCGTGCCCGCCGAAGAACGTGGAGAAGAGGATGCCCGAGAACGGGACACTGGTCACACCACCGAGGACGCCGGGCCTGGACATCACCCGAAGCCCGTCGTACCAGACCGTTATGTTCCCCGTGGCGCGGTCCACCCGCTGTTCGATCATGTGCCACTTCCCGTCGCCCTGCCAGTGCCAGGCACCGCCGATGTCAAGACCGTAACCTTGGGCGACCTGCGGGGAGTACAGGTAGACCTCGGAGCACGCGATGGCTGAGGAGCACGTGTCCAGGCTGCCCGCGACGGTATGGTCCCGCCACATGTACCTGGTGCTGAAGGCCTGCCCGTGGCGGCCGCCGCTCTCCTGGCTGATCGGCCCGCCATACAGGCCGGGCAGCTTTCCGCCGCGGCCGAAATCGAAACCCGCCTGGAACTTGACGTAATAGCGCAGGTAGAGCACCTCGGCGCTGGCGAAGCCAGGATGGCCCATATTGGCGAACGAGGTATAGAACTGCGCGCCGCCAGGATTGGGACAGTTTCCGCAGGAGTTGGCGGATGAGCCCTGGCCATAGACGACCCGCAGGGCCGGACTGCCCCCCGGCGCGGTAGGGTCACTGATTTTACTGAGCTGGCCATCCCCGAAGCTGCCCTGCGCCGCATACCCCCATGAGCTCTGCCAGGCGGAGCTGCCATAGCCGGCGAACTGCCCATGCCAGGTCACGGCGGTAGAGGCTGACACGGGGCTGCTCGGTGCGGAAGCCGTGGCCGGCCGTGAGACAGCGTCGGCCGGTGACGGTGATGGTGACCGAGACGACGCGACTCCCGACCCAGCATGTGAACATGCGGCGACGAAGAGGAGGAGCCCGCTCGCCAATCCCGCCGTCACGCGCTTCATTATGGTTGCTTGCCTTCTGAGAGTCCGCGAGCAAGGGCGAGGAGGCCGCGGCCCGGCCCCCCGCCACCTTTGCCAGCGGCGACAACTCCAGCGGGCATCACAGTAGGGCCAGTACCGGCTCGACGTCCAGAGGGGCTGGCCTGTCACGTCGGTGCCGCTGTGGAACAAAGCCGGGATCCCGGAGACCCGCATGACCGGGCCGGTCATGCGGGTCCGCGGGGGCGATCATCGCCTGCCCCGATGGTCTATTTTGGCAGGTGGTTCGTCCACTCGGCGATGATCGTAGCGCTGGCGGTGCTCGGGAATACCCAGCTCTCCGCTCCGTCGGAGCCGACGAAGAAGTTCGTGTCGCGTACCCGCGAGGTCGCTGGATCGACGACGAGTCTGGCCTGCTGGGTGAGGGAGATCAGCAGGCGCGGGTAGCAAAGAGTTCGTGACTTGGTAGCGGGTTGATGTCCGGGCTGGGCCGTTGGCCTCGACGTCTCTGGTGAGAAGGCACTGAGTGGGTGCCAGCAGGGAGGAGAGAATCGTGAAGTACATCATCTTGACCTACGCCTCGCAGCAGGACTACGACGGCATGGCCGGGAAGGCCAGCGACAAGTCGGCCTGGTCCGCGGGGGACTTCGTGGCGCTGGGCGCGTTCATGGAGAAGTTCAACAAGGATCTGGAGGAGTCCGGCGAGCTCGTTGAAACGCGAGGTCTGGCCGCGCCGGTTCACACCAGGCGAGTGGGCGGCGGGTTGCAAGAGGGTGTTCCGGTCGTGACGGACGGGCCGTATGCCGAAACCCAGGAGGTCCTCGCTGGCTACTGGGTGGTGGAGTGTGAGAGCTTCGACCGGGCGACTGAGATCGCCGCTCGATTGGGGAAAGCTCCAGCTCCGGAGCTTGTCGCCGCGCGTGCCTTCGCGGACGTTCGGCCGATCGCCGAATCCCGGGCTGATCTGGAGCTCTGATAGCTTTCGTGCCTGACATCGAGGTTGAGGACCTGCTGCGCGGGCTGGCGCCGCAGGTCCTCGGCGCGGTGGTCCGGCATTACGGGCATTTCGACACCGCCGAGGACGCGGCGCAGGAGGCTCTCCTCGCGGCCGCCACCCAGTGGCCGAAGGATGGCATCCCGGACAACCCACGGGGCTGGCTGATCACGGTCGCCTCGCGCAGGCTGACCGACCTGCTGCGCAGCGAGCAGGCCCGGCAGCGCCGCGAAGACACCGTCGCCCGGTGGACACTACCCGGCCAATTGCTGGCGCCCGCCGCCGACAGGCCGGCCGCGGAGTCAGACGACACGCTCATCTTGCTGTTCATGTGCTGCCACCCCTCACTGTCGCCGGCATCGCAGATCGCGCTCACCTTGCGGGCGGTCGGCGGCTTGACCACCGCGGAGATCGCCCGCGCGTTTCTCGTGCCTGAGGCGACCATGACCCGGCGCATCAGCCGGGCTAAGCAGCGCATCAAAGACAGCGGCATTCCCTTCCGCATGCCCCCGGGCCCGGAGCGCACCGAACGGCTCGGTGCGGTGCTGCACGTGCTCTACCTGATCTTCAACGAGGGCTATGCCAGCACGTCAGGGCCGACCCTGCAGCGCACTGAGCTGTCGGCCGAAGCGGTTCGGCTGGCTCGCATGGTCCACCGCCTGCTGCCCGACGATGGCGAGGTGACAGGGCTGCTCGCGCTCATGGTGCTGACCGACGCGCGGCGGCCCGCGCGGACCGGGCCCGACGGCGATTTGATCCCGATGGCCGAGCAGGACCGAAACCTCTGGAACGCGGCCTACATCGCTGAAGGCGTGGCGCTCATCACTGACGCCCTTCCCCGTGGGGCAACCGGCCCCTACCAACTCCAGGCGGCGATTGCTGCGATCCACGATGAAGCGCCAACCGCCGGGGCTACCGACTGGCCCCAGATCATGGCTCTGTACGAGCTGCTGATGCGAATCTCCGACAACCCCATGGTGGCCCTGAACCGGGCCGTCGCGGTAGCCATGGTCCGAGGCGCACGCGCAGGGCTCGACCTGCTCGCAGAGCTCGAGGCCGACGAGCGGATCGCCGAGGACCACCGGCTCCACGCGGTCCGCGCCCACCTGCTGGAGATGACGGGTGATCGCGTGGCTGCACACGACTGCTACCAAGCGGCGGCCCGGCGAACAACCAGCCTGCCGCAACAGCGCTACCTCAACGCCCGGGCCGCCCGCCTAGCAGAATGATTCTGGAACCACGCGCCTGCCACCTGTTCGTAGCGTTTATCGCGTGGCCACCCTGCGGCTCTCCTCGTGATGATGATGACATCGCAGGCTGGATGGCCGCACGCCTGCTGTACCAGGCCGTGTGGGCTCCCGGCTACACCCGCGCCCTGCGCTGGGACGCCGGCAATCTGACCCGCCACCGGCGCAAGCTCTCCGTTCCCCGAAGGTGAGGCTGCGTGCATAATCCAGGGGTGCAGGAGGATTCGACTGCTGCCATGAACGCCGTTATCGCATTGGCGACGACATCGGGGGCCCGCCTGGGCAGGTGATGACCAGCGCCTTCTACCAGCTGCAGGCGAGCATTCGGCAGCGCCTGCGCCAGCTGGCGGGCGGTGCTGACGGGAACCAGGGTGTCCCTAGGGTCGGCGAGCAGAAGCACGGGTGCCTGTACCGAAGGGACGGAGGACACCAGTTCGTCCAGTTCGCGCACCAGGGCGCGTTGCTCGGTCAGGAACGTGCGCCACAGCGGGCCGTGTTCACGGCTCGCGTGTCCCCAGATGTGCAAGTTGACGTGCTCGTCCGGGCCAAGCGGGCGGCCCCGCCGCCGGGCGGCCCGGGCCAGCCGGGCACGGGCGATCCATGGTGTCAACCGCCAGGCGACCAGCGCGCAGAGCGGTCCTGCGCCTGGCGCGGCCAGCAGGCTGTCCCAGCCGCTCACGCACCCAGGGCCCACGCTCGCGAGCAGGACCACCGCCTCCACCCGGTGCGGCGCGAGGCTGGCGGCCGACAAGGCCACCCCGCCGCCGTAAGAATGCCCCACCAGCACCGCGCGCTGGATGCCCCGGGAGTCCAGCTCATCGAGCACGGCGCGCGCGTTGGCGGCGAACCCGCCGGCTGGCAGCAGGCTGGAGCCGTATCCGGGCCGGTCAGCAGCGACGGCGTGCAGCGTGGCCGGCAGCAGAGCGGTCACCTGCTCCCAGTCGGCGCCCGAGCCTGGCTGCCCGTGCAGCAGCACCAGCTCGTGAGCACGCAACTTGCCGACGGCCCCCTGGATTGTGGCGTCAGCAGACACGGCGGGATCCTGTTCATGGGCGGCGTGTTGGTCGAGTTCATCTTCGGCGCCGGCTGCCGTCATCATGTCACCGAGCCGCCGGATCGGCCTGCTGCCGGATCCTGGGACGGCGGCGTCAGGGCGCTGGTGGTTGGCGCACCGCGCTCGGCGGCGATGCTGCAGCCAGAGCAAGACCAGCCATCCGGCGAATGCAACCAGCCAGAAACTTGCGAGGCGGTATAGCAGGACCGCGGCCAGTGCCTGGCGGGCCCGCTGGGCTCAAGCTGAGGGCGCGCTGGGTGTCAGCGGTCCAAGGGGGCACCTGGTGGAGGGTGCCGGCCGGGCCGGGTGGTCTGGCACCCGGCCCGACCGGGGGTGACAATGCCCAGCAGTGGCACCCGGGCTGTCCACCTGGCCCGGCTGAGCATCCTGGAGCCCAGCGTCCCGACAAAGGCCGCGTACGCAACCAGCACCGCCCCGACGGTCACCCGGCCCCCTCTATGTCAGTCTGACCGCGCGCCTGATCGAGCGCCTGCTGAAGCAGGGCGGCGTCGTGGGGGCTCATCTGGAGGACGAAATGCGCGAGCGCCGTGCGCCGGTCCGCGCTGGTGCCCAGCGCTTCGTTCATCAGCGCCGCGGTGTACCCGGACCGCGACCCGGTGGGTTCGTAACGCCACGCACGGCCATCGCGCTGCCGCCGCAACCACCCCTTGCGGTGCAGGTTCTCCATCACCGTCATCACGGTGGTGTAGGCGAGCGGCCGGTCAGCATGCAGATCGTCGACCATCTCGCGGACCAGCGCGGGCCTGCCCCACTCCCACAACCGGTCCATGATCACAGCTTCCAGCTCACCCAGCTGACGCATCCTCGACTCCCGGACATGCCCGTACCGCGGCACTCCTGCCGCTAGCTACTAACACGGATAGAACAAGGGGCTGGTTCACGGAACGAGGCCTAGACGATGGCGAAAGCGGTATTCCCTTTTCGCACGATGATGGCGTCTGGGCCACCGAAGGCCTGATCACCGACTGCTCGCTACCGGCCTGCGTCCGAAGGATGCGCAGGCGCATCCTCCACGTCGATGTAGAGTTCCCGGCCGCCCGGCAGAAACACACCGAGCGAGTACGAGATGGTTCCTTCGAAAATCTCGGTCTGGCCGAGAATCTCGATGTCGATGACGTCAGGGTGGCCGATCAAAAGGCCCACCGCGCAACCGAGGTTACAGCCGTGAACATGCTCCCTGGCTCCCGCAACAGCCTGATCGTGCCGTGGCCGGCCAGGTCGGTGCGCGGCGTTGAGCCGAGCGAGCGCGACAGGCCGGGACGGAACGGCGTATGGGCACACAATTCCCAAGGTAACTCGGCGTGAACACAGGAACCCGGAATGAGGCGCTAGAACGCTCCTGGCGTGTCATGTGCCAGGTGATGGGGCGGACACCGTCATGGGCCGGTGGCTGCCGGCCTGCAGGCCGCCGGCCGCGCTATAAGGCCGTTATAAAGCGAGGCCTTCAGTCACCCCATTGACCGGGACGGGTGAACATGCCACTGTGCCCGGCCGGTACCCAGCCGTGCTCGGCCATCGCCACCCGCCAGGCGTCGCCGAACGGCGCGCGGCGACCCTGGGCCGCCAGCATCGGTCCGCCGTCCAGGATCAGCCGGCTGAAGACCACCGTTACCGTCGTCCGGTCAGGCGACCACCGCAGCCGGGGATCATCGGCGCTGGCCTCGATCAGCCCCATGATCTCGGCGACCAGTGACTCCATGGCTTCCTAGCCTTTCCCGTGGCGAGTGCCCGGCCTGCCTCGGTGATACCTGGGTCCCCGTGGTGCCCCGAACTTTTCTATAAAGCTCCGGGAGGTCCCCAGGTGTTACGGCAGGCGCGGGTGTCACAGGTGGTGGGAAGGTCCGGCGGGGTCCGGGCCGTTACCTTTCCCCCGGCCGTGACCCTCCTTCGTCAGCTGGCCTGCAGCCTGGTGAGCAGCTCGGCCAGGCGCTCCATGGAGTCCTGAAGGCCTCGCTCCATGCCGGAGGCGACCATCCCGTCGCGGTCCTCGACCGACTGGAAGCTGGAGACCGCGCGCATCAGCGTCTTGTGGCCGTGCTGCTCCAAGGTGGTGGTGTCCAGGCTCACGTGGCCCGGCACGCCCTCGAACTCAAAGGTCTGCACGATGCCGTCCGGCGACGGGGTGCCATGGAAGACGCCGTGGAAGCCGTACTCGTTACCCTGGGCGTCCTTGTGTACGTAGCGCCACGTGCCGCCGTCGCGGATGTCGTAACGGTCGATGGTCATGGCCAGGTCGCGCGGCCCCAGCCACTGCACCAGCAGCTCCGGGTCGCTATAGGCGCGGAACACCAGGTCGCGCGGTGCGTCGAATTCCCGCGTGATGACGATCTGCGGGATGCCGGCCTCGGCGGTGATCTGCGTCTTACTCATTGTCGTCTCCCTTCGTGTTGGCCGCTTGATCGCGGCCGGAGTCGTCTTTCTGGTCGGCTTGCAGCGCCGCGAGCAATTCGTCGAGCTGCTCGTGGCTTTCGTCCCAGAACCGCTGGTAGCGGGCCAGCCAGGTGGTCACCTCGCGGAGCGGTTCGGCCTCCAGGTGGCTGAGCCGGGCGGTCGCGCGGCGGGTGCGCGAGATGAGGCCCGCGTTCTGCAGCACCTTGAGGTGCCGGGAGATCGCTGGCTGGGATACCTGGAACGGCTCGGCGAGCTCGGCGACGGTCGCCTCGCCCTCGGTCAGCCGGGTCAGGATCGCCCGCCGGGTCGGATCTGCGAGCGCTCCGAACACGAGGCTGAGCTGGTCGGCAGCCATTGATAACCACCTTGTTCTAGAACTGATTAGTTATAGAGTGCCTCAACCCGTCCTGCCTGTCAAGCCCGCCGCCATAACGATGCGTGGCGGCCCGCCCGGCACGTACAGTGCGGTCAGGAGGGTCGATCCAACCCGTCAGGAACCCGTTTGCTCAAGTGATCATCGCCCGCCGGTTCACAGGACCGCCGCCGCACGTGTCCCGGACGCAGCGCCTGGCCGTGGTCCTGGCTCTCAACCTCGCGCTCGTGGCCAGCCTGGTCGCGGTGGGCGTGAGCGCCCATTCACTCGCGGTGCTCGCGGCAGGCGGCGACTATCTCCTGGACGCCGCCGGCGTGGGCCTAGCCCTGCTGGCGATCCGCCTGTCGGCCGGCCCGGCCAGCCGGGCCCGGCCGGGCGGCTACCCGAACGCCACCAGCGTGGCCGCGCTCGTCAACGCCGGATGGCTGCTGATACTCGAGCTGATCGTGGCCGGAGCGGCAGTGGACCGGCTGATCAGCGGTACGCCTGCGGTGGACGGCCTGCCGGTGCTCGTGGTGAGTGGCATCGCCGCGCTGGTGATGACCGCCGGGGCCCTGATCCTGCACGGTGACGCGGATGACGGTGAGGGCGAGGGTGCGGGTGAGGCGCAGGAGCGGGACCTGTCTGTCGCGGCGGTCCTGCTCGACACCATCGCGGATGCGGCCGCGGCGGCGGGTGTGGCCGTGGCGGGCGGGATCATCCTGGCCACGGGCGGCTGGTACTGGCTGGATGCCGCGGTGGCGCTGGCCATCGCCGTCGTCGTCGCCTACCACGCTCAGGCCCTGATCCGGAAGGTCCTCGGCCGGCTCCGGTCCCGAACAGCCGACAGCAATACCTGATCTGGCGCGGGGGTGTTCAGCGAGCCCGGGCCTGGGCAAGATGGTCGACATCGCCTTCCCACACAAGGCGGGTGCATCACATGGGAACAGGCAGATGGTCCCGGTCCGGGACGATGAGGCTCTGGGCCGCGGCAGCGGCTGTCGTCGCTCTGGTGCTATTACCGCAGCAGGCGCAGGGGGCCGGCGGGACGGCCAGCCCCGTGACCAATGACGGGGGGCTCACCAGCGCACAACGCGCGGGCCTGATGAGCATCGCCCGAGATACCTGGAAGTTCTACGGCGCGGATGTCGACGCGACGACGCACCTCCCGCTGGACAACCTCACCTTCGCCGGCGGCTCTGCCACACCGACCAGCTACGGCCGGTACACCTCGGCCGCCAACATCGGGGTGTATCTGTGGGCGGTGGTCGCCGCCCGAGATCTCGGCCTGATCAGCAGGCCGCAGGCCCGCACGCGGCTGGAGGCGACGCTGGGCGAGGTAGGCAGCCTGAAGCGGGACAACGGGTTCCTCTACCAGTGGTACGACACGACAAGCGGTGACGTGATCCGCAACCCGGGCGACATCGACTGCACGAGCGAGACGACGCCGACGTTCGACAACTGCTTCTTTATCTCCAACGTCGACAACGGCTGGTACGCGGCGGGACTGATCGTGGTGCGGCAGGCGATGCCGGAGCTCAGAGGCCTCGTGGACAGCCTGATGGCCCCCATAAACTTCGGGCTGTTCTACGACGGCCGAGCCGAGACGCACTGCAACACGAATCCGGGCATCGCCGGCAACCAGCCGACCGGGCAGATGTACGGCGGTTACTACGTCGGACTGCCCCCCGGCCAAGGCGACAACTGGATGCACTACTACCACAACGGCGCCTTCTACAGTGACCCGCGCATCTCCGCCTACATCGGCATGGGCCTGCACCAGATGCCGGGCAACGTCTGGTGGCGCAGCTGGCGAGAGCTGCCGCCGCCGGCCCCGTTCGCGGACTGCCAGAGCACGGACCCGGACTTCTCCTGGCAAGGGCAGTGGCCGATGGGCGGTTCCTGGCAGACCTACACCGATCCGCAGTCCGGCCAGCAATTCCCGGTCTGGGAGGGCCATTACACCTACCCCGGCTCCAGCCTGACGTTCATCCCCACCTTCGCGGGCGGGATGTTCGAGGGGCTGATGCCGAATGAGGTGGTGCCGGAAACCAGCTGGGGGCCCCGCAGCTTCGGCCTGGCTGACGCGCGTACCGTCCAGCTCCAGATGCGGTACGCCCGCGACCAGCTGAACTACCCGGTCTGGGGGATGTCGCCGTCGAGCACACCCGACGACACCGGCGGGTACGCAGGCTACGGCGTCGAGGGCCTGACCTTCCCGTACCACGGGACCGGAGCCGACGCGAGCCATCCCAACCTGGGACTGTCCCAGTGCCATGGCTGCGCGACCGAGGACGTGGTCACCCCGCACGCGTCGTTCCTCGCGCTGGACGTCGCGCCGCAGCAGGCCTACGCCAACATCCAGGCGCTGCGCTCGCTCTACCCCGGTGTGTACGGTGCCGACGGTTTCTTCGACGCCGTCAACCCGACGACCGGAGCGGTCGGCCACCGCGACCTCGTGCTGGACCAGTCCATGATCATGGCCGCGCTGGACAACGCGCTCGAGAACCGCGCCATCCAGCGCGACTTCGCCCGCGACCCGGTGTCCTGGGCGGCCCGGACCTACCTCTCGATCGAGACCATGTCGCTCCGGTAACCCGTCCGTGCGGGCCGCCCAGCCCGCGCGGACTGACAGAGCCTGGCGTGGGCGCATTCGCACAGCACGGTGTGCTCGTACACCGCCCGTGGCACATCGACATTGCTGTCGACCCGCACCGGCGGGAATCCTGCTCGCCAGCCGAGGAACGCGCTGTCACCGGTGACCGCGGCGAGCACGCTGAGCAGCGAGGTATCCAGCCGCAGTGAGTGCACGGCCCGCCGGTACTGGGCGGGGGTCAGGCAGAACGAACGGGATATTCATCACGCCCAGCGCGGTCTGGATGTCGAGGTGGAGGAGGCGGCGGGTTCGCGGTTCGGGATCGATGCCGGGGACGGCGAGCATTCCGAAGTCGAGGTCGGTGCGGGCTCGCTGGCCGGGCGCGCCCGCGCTGCCGAGGGCGAACAGCACGCGGTAGACATTCAGGTCGTGCTCGATCACGGCGCGGTTGCCGAGATCGGCCAGCGTGGTTGGCCGCAGGCTGACCTCCGATACGCCAGGCACGCCGGCGTTGCGCACGCAGCAGGCCCCGGTCCGCCAGCGCACGCTGCACGGCATGTGCCGCCAGTTCCTCGTTCAGCATCTGGGTCATGCCCTTGTCGTCCACGGCGTAATGCCGGGTCCTGATCCCGTTCGCCGCGAGCGCCCGTTTGCGGAGCGCGGCATCGCGCCTGGTGCCGTCGCCGAACCGGGCCGCGAGCTGTTCGTTGTCGACCGGGTCGCCGGGCAGATACGCCCACTCACCTCGGCGCGCGAACGTACTCAGTTCGTGCGTCACCAGCCACGGTGACTTCGAGCGCGCGCGGTGCGGCTTCTTCGATGAGCACAGCGGTCTGTCGATTTGGGCATGCCCGTTCGTCGTTCTGTCGACAGGCCGGAACCGCCGGCCACAACGCAGCTCAAGGAGAGGTCGTCATGGCTCATCCCGTCGTTCATGCCGAGATCCGCTCGGCGGACCCCGATGCGACTCGCGCCTTCTATTCCGAGTTGTTCGGCTGGAAGTATTCCGATGGCGCCTTCCCTGGATACACGTTCGTGGACACCGGGGCCGACGGAGCGCTCCCGACCGCGATAGGACCCTTGCAGGGCGGCGCCGATTCCGTCCTGTTCTTCATCGGCGTCGAGGACGTCGCGGCGACGCTCGCCCGGGCCGAGGAGCTTGGCGGGCGGACGATCCAGCCCGCCCAGAATGTGCCCGGGGTTACCTTCGGGGTGTTCGCTGACGCGCAGGGCCACAAGGTCGGCGTCGCCGCCAGCTGACGGCGATCCGCAGCGGATCCGTCGGCTCGGGACGATCAAGACGGCGTGGGATCCACGAGGGCGTGGGATCGCAAGGCGCGCTGCACGATGTCGCGCCGCTCGATCAGGACGCGCACGAGGCCGGGGTCACGGTCCTCCACGGCCAGGAAGGCATCGATCTGCGCAACCAGCGCCGGTGATGCTGCCGGGTACGGGAACAGGACCCGGGCGAGCAGGACGCGGATGTGCTCGCCGCGCGACGACCAGATCGTCGGCAGGACCTCGAAGTACCGCTCGGCATAAGGCGCGAGCAGGCTGGCGTGCTCGGGCTGGATGAAACCCCGGGAGGCTTCGGCTACGCCCAGGAACCCGAGATCCGCGGTCTCGGCGAGCAGATGCCAGGCGGCCGCTTTGTGCTCGGCGTCCGGGATGGCGGCGCGACACGCGGTAGCGTGCCGCGTCCCGGCGTCCGTGGCGTCCCGCAGCAGCTCGGCGTCGATCTCGGCGTCGCCGAGCCGGCCGGTGGTCGCCAGGCGGCGCAGCAGCGCCCAGCGCAGTTCGGTGTCTACTGTCAGGCCGGGGACCTGGGCGCTCCCGTCGAGCAATCCGGTGAGCAAGTCGAGCTGGTCCGGTGCGGTGGCGGTCCAGCTGAGCAGCTGCGCCCAGGCGAGCTGGTGGTCACTTCCCGGATCGGCCGCATGCAGCAGCCGGATCCCGGCGTCGGCGAGTTCGCTCTTGCCCTCGGGTACCCACTGCGGGTCACCGGCCTGCGTCATCATCTGGTCGGTCACCGAGTGCAGGATCTGCAGCGCCGAGACCGACGTCTCCATCGCCATGCTGCCCGCCAGCATCCGGACGAATGCGGGCAGCGACAGCTCCGCCTGCTGCAGCATGTCGATCGCCGCGCTCCAGCAGACCGCGCGGGCGAGCGAATCGGTGAGGTCCCCGACCGAATCAGCCAGCGTGCTGACCGACCGCGGGTCGAAGCGGACGATCGCATAGTCAAGATCATCATCATTGAGCAAGATCAGGTCGGGCTGCTGGACTCCTGTCAGCTGCGGGACCTCGGTGCGTGCGCCCCGGACGTCGACTTCCGTGCGGTGGGTGCGAGCCAGTCTTCCATCTGCCCGGTCATAAAGGCCTACCGCGATGCGGTGCGCACGCAGCGTGGGGTGCTCGGCCGGCGCCTCCTGCAATACCGCGAAGGATGTGAAGGCCCCGCTCTCATCCACCTCGAAGTCGCTGCGCAGGGTGTTGACGCCGGCGGTCTCCAGCCAGGCCTTCGACCAGTCCGCCAGGCTCACGCCTGACTTCGCCTCCAGCACGGCCAGCAGGTCCGCGAGCGCCGCGTTGCGCCACGCATGCTCGGCCAGATAGGCGCGGATGCCGACCAGGAACTGCTCCCGGCCCAGGTGCGCGACCAGCTGGCGGAGCACCGCGGCGCCCTTCGCATAGCTGATCCCGTCGAAGTTCGCCAGAGCGAGGCTCAGGGTATGCACCTCGGCCGCGATCGGATGCGTCGAGGGCAGCCGGTCCTGCATGTAGCCCCACGTCTTGCGGCTGCTGGAGAACGTGGCCCAGGCGTCGGTGAACCGCGTTGCCTCGGCGCTGGACAGTGTTCCGCAGAACTCCGCGAACGACTCGTTCAGCCACAAGTCGTTCCACCACCTCATCGTCACCAGGTCGCCGAACCACATGTGCGCCATCTCATGCAGGATCACCACGGCGCGCAGCTCATTCCGCGCGTCGGTGACCCGGGAGCGGAACAAGAACTCGTCCGAGATGACCACGCAGCCGACGTTCTCCATGGCGCCGGCGCTGTACTCGGGCACGAACACCTGGTCGTACTTCTCAAATGGGTAGTCACCCTGGAACAGGTCGGTGTAGAAATCGAAGCCCTGGCGGGTGATCAGGAAAATATCCTCGGCGTCGAGGTACTCCGCGAGCGACGCGCGGCAGGCGAGGCCGAGCGGGACCACCTGGCCCCGAGCCGTCGTGTGCGAGGCACGCACCACGTGATACTCACCGGCCGCCACAGCGGTCAGGTACGTCGAGATCCGCGGCGTCGGCGGGAAATGCCACACCGCGCTGCCCTCGCCGACCGGCTCAGGTCCGGACCCAGGCTGGTTCGACAGCACAGTCCAGTGCGCGGGCGCCGTGACATGGAACGTGAACGCGGCCTTCAGGTCCGGCTGCTCGAAGTTCGCATAGACACTGCGGGCATAGGCGGGCTCGAACTTCGTATACGTGTAGACCTTGCCGTCGGAGGAGTCGACCGCCCGGTGCAATCCCGTGCCATCGCTTGAGTAACGGCATTCGGCGACGACCTTCAGCTCGTTGCTCTCCGCGACCCCCGCCAGCCTGACGCGTCCATCCGTGAACGCCCGCGCCGGATCGATCGCCATGCCGTTCAGGGTGATCTCATGCACCCTCTCCGCGGTCAGGTCGACGTACGTGGAGACGCCGGGCGGCCTGCAGCTGAACCGGATCACGCTCGTGGAGCCGAACACCTCGCCGCCCTGGGTCAGGTCCAGCGCGACGTCGTAGGAGTCCACTCGCACCAGCCGCCCGCGGGCCTCGTTCTCGGCCTGGGTGATCTCAACCGAGGGCATCGGGGCATCCTCGCGGACGGTGGGTCACTGGCCGCCAGCCGAGCACGGCATGTGGCAGTCTACTGCCGTAGCCATGAAGCCTGCGGAAAGACGTGCCCTGGCCGGGATCCAAGCCGAGCTGAGCCGGGTCGTCCGCTATGACGACGAGTCCATCGTGAACGACACATGGATCAGGCAACGCTACGACTGCGGCTGCTTTCCCAGCCTCGGCCCGGCCCGGAAGGCAACCGTGAAGACGGCCTGGCACGAAGCCGGTCACGCGGTAGCCGCGCTGGCGGTAGGGGCGCGCTTCAGCTCGGCCAGTATCCACCACGGCCGGGACAACGAGGGCCGGGTCCATGGCATCAGGGCGGCCGGTGACCTCGCGTTCGTCATCGACGCGGCCGGCCAGATCGCGGAACGGCTGATGAACTGGACCATGCTCGACCGCGATGACGAACTGCGCGAATGGCTGCAGGCGTGGAAGGGCGACGGCGGGGACGCCAAGCACTTCCGCCGGTCCCTCGGCAGCCGCTTCGGCAACGATGAACGTGGCGCATGGCGGTGCAGCGAGCACATGCTGACCCCCCTGCGGCTGACCGTCCGCCAGGTGGCCAGGGCCCTGCTCGTCCATCCCCGGTACCTGCCGTACAACGTCGTGGCCGCTATCGCCGATGGCACGCCCGCCATGCGGGACCACCGCAGGGGTCGGGAGTAGGCCTCGACCTGGCGCTGGACCGTCGCTGACCGACCGCTAGGGCACGGCCTAATGGCCGTCCGGCAGGTACCAGCGGTGCGGCGCGATCAGGCGGTGCACCGAATCGGGGCCCCAGGAGCCGGGGGAGTAGAGCTCCACCGGAGGCGGGTTCTCGATCAGCGGCGTGGAGATCTCCCAGAGGCGCTCGATCCCGTCCGACCGGGTGAACAGCGACTGGTCGCCGAGCATCGCGTCCAGGATCAGCCGTTCATAACCTTCGAGTCCATGCGCGCGGACGAAGGAGTCGGCATAACGGAAGGTCATCTCCGCCTCGCCGAGGCGCATGGCGGGGCCGGGTTCCTTGGCCAGGAAGCGCCCGGCGATCCAGCCCGGATCGTCGAAGTCGATCACGAGCTGATTTCCCCTGCCCTCTCGCTTGGCTTGCGCGTCGACGGGGAACATCCGCAGGGTCGGCTCCTTGAGGGTGACCGTGATCACCTGCCGGCGCTGCCCGAGCGACTTGCCCGAGCGCAGGTAGAAGGGCACGCCAGCCCAGCGCCAGTTGTCCACCTCGACGCGAAGGGCGCTGAACGTCTCGGTCTGCGATCTCGGGGAGACGCCGGGCTCCTTGCAGTAGCCGCGGTACTGGCCGCGCACGACGTGCGCCAGGTCGATCGGCTGCATGGCGTCGAACACCTTGGCCTTCTCATCACGCAGCGACTTGGCGCTCAGCGAGGTCGGCGGCTCCATGGCCACGAAGCCCAGCACCTGGAACAGGTGCGTCACGATCATGTCCCGGAATGTGCCGGTTCCCTCGAAGAACTGGGCGCGGCCCTCGATGCCGATCGTCTCCGGCACGTCGATCTGCACATGGCTGATGTGCTCGCGACGCCAGATGGGCTCCAGGAACCCGTTGGCGAAGCGGAGGGCGAGGATGTTGTCGACCGACTCCTTGCCGAGGAAGTGATCGATGCGGAACACCTGGGACTCATCGAAGACCGCGTGGACCGTCTCGTTCAGAGCCCGGGCCGAAGCCAGGTCGGTACCGAACGGCTTCTCGATGATCACGCGGGAATTCTGCGCCAGGCCGGTGTCGCCGAGCAGGCCGACGACCGACCCGAAGGCGGCCGGCGGCACGGCCAGGTGAAAGATGCGGCGCGGGCTGCCGCCGATCTCCTTCTCGGCCGCCTGCACCGCCGCGACGAGCGGCCCCTGGTCCGTCGGGTCGGCCGCCCCGAAGTGCAGCGCGGACTCGAAGGCCTGCCACGCCGCGCCGGCCGGTTTCGCGGAACCGAACTCACGGACGGCGTCCTTCGCGCGCTGGCGGAAATCATCGTCGCTAAGTGCGGACGTCGCCGGGGACGAGCCGATGATCTGGTATTTCGCCGGCATCAGGCCGGCTTTGGCGAGGTGGAAGAGGCCAGGGAGCAGCTTGCGCCGGGCGAGGTCCCCGGTGGCTCCGAACAGGACGATCACGTGGTCGTCCGGGGGGGCCATCTCCATGCCCCGGCGTCTGGTCTCCCGCTCGGCCGCCGCCGGGGGCTTCGCCTCCGGGCTCATCAGCTAGTCCGCCTTCTCTGCGTGCCCGCCGAACTCGCTTCGCATCGCGGACAGGATCTTGTCGGTGAACGTGCCCAGCCCGCGCGACTCGAACCGCTGGATCAGCGCGGCGGTGATCACCGGCGCGGGGACGCTCTCGTCGATCGCGGCGATCACCGTCCAGCGGCCCTCACCGGAATCCGAGACGTGCCCCTCGAAGTCGTCAAGCTGCGGCGACCGGGCCAGCGCGTCGGCGGTCAGGTCGACGAGCCAGGACCCGACGACCGAGCCGCGACGCCAGACCTCCGCCACCTCGGCGACGTCGATGTCGTACTGGTAGGCCTCCGGATTGCGCAGCGGCGCGGTCTCCGCGTCGGCGGCGGCCATGTCCTGCTTACCCGCGTTAGCATGCTTGATGATGGACAGGCCCTCGGCGATCGCGGCCATCATGCCGTACTCGATGCCGTTGTGGACCATCTTCACGAAGTGCCCGGCGCCGTTGGGCCCGCAGTGCAGATAGCCATCCGGGGCCGTCCCCGTCGTCCGGGTCCGGCCGGGCGTGGGCTCGGCACTCCCGGCGCCGGGAGCGATGGTGCGGAAGATCGGATCCAGCCGCTCAACCGGCTCGTCCTCGCCGCCGATCATGAGGCAGAAGCCGCGCTTCAGTCCGTACACGCCGCCCGAGGTGCCGACGTCCAGGTAGTGGATCTGCTTCGGCTTGAGCTGCTTGGCCCGGGCGATGTCGTCGATGTAGTAGGAGTTGCCGCCGTCGATCACGATGTCGCCGGGGTCGAGCAGTTCGCCCAGCTGGTCGACCACCGTGCCGGTGACGGCCGCGGGCAGCATCAGCCAGGCGGCCCGGGGTTTTTCCAGCTTCGCGACGAACTCCGCGAGTGAGGCCGCGCCGGCCGCACCCTCGCCCTCAAGCTGCTTCACGTGCGCCTCGGTGTGGTCATAGACGACGCAGCGGTGGCCGTCCCGCATCAGTCGGCGGGTGAGGTTGCCGCCCATCCGGCCGAGCCCGATCATGCCAAGCTGCATGGGCCTGTCGGTTGTCATGTCTGCTCTCCTATTTTCGGGCGGTCAGCTCTTCAGGAAGCGGTAGCGCCGGATGAGGGCGTTGGTGGACGAGTCATGGGCCAGCTCGGGCTCGGCGTCGCTGGTGAGCTCCGGGATGATCTGGGCCGCCAGCACCTTGCCGAGCTCGACGCCCCACTGGTCGAAAGAGTCGATGTCCCAGATCGTGCCCTGAGTGAACACGCTGTGCTCATACAGCGCCACGAGCACACCGAGCAGGCGCGGGGTCAACTTCGCGCCCAGTAGCACATTGGTCGGGCGGTTGCCTTCCATTACCCGGTGCGGCGCTATCTCAGGCGGAGCTCCCTCGGCGAGCACCTCCGGCTCGGCCTTGCCGAAGGCGAGGGCCTGGGCTTGCGCGAAGACGTTGGACGACAAGATGTCGTGATGGTCGCCCAGCGGGTTGAGGCTCACGGCGAAGCCGATCAGGTCGACCGGGATCAGCTTCGTGCCCTGGTGGATCAGCTGGTAGAAGCTGTGCTGCCCATTGGTGCCCGGCTCACCCCAGTAAACGGCGCCGGTCTGGTAGTCGACCGGCGTTCCCTCGATGGTCACATGCTTGCCGTTGGACTCCATCGTGAGCTGCTGGAGGTACGCCGGGAACCGCTTCAGGTACTGCTCGTAGGGCATCACGCCCGCGGTCTGCGCCCCGAAGAAATCCCCGTACCAGACGGCCAGCAGCCCCAGCAGCACCGGCAGGTTCCCCGCGAGCGGGGCGGCGGCGAAGTGCTCGTCCATCTCGTGGAACCCGGCCAGCATCTCGTGAAAGTGCTCCGGCCCGATCGCGACCATGGTCGACAGGCCGATAGCCGAATCCATCGAGTACCGCCCGCCGACCCAGTCCCAGAAGCCGAACATGTTCGCAGTGTCGATGCCGAACGCCGCGACGCGCTCGGCGTTCGTCGAGACGGCGACGAAGTGCCTGGCGACCGCCTCCTCGGTGCCCAGCTGGCCGACCACCCAGTCGCGCGCGGAGCGGGCGTTCGTGAGGGTCTCCAGGGTGCCGAAGGTCTTGGACGAGATGATGAACAGCGTCTCGTCGGCCGACAGGTCGCGGGTCGCCTCCACGAAGTCGGTCGAGTCCACGTTGGACACGAAGCGGAACGTCAGGTCACGCCGGGAGTAGTAACGCAGCGCTTCGTAAGCCATCACCGGGCCGAGGTCCGAGCCACCGATGCCGACATTGACGACATTCTTTATCGTTTTGCCGGAATAGCCTTTCCATTCGCCGGAGCGAATGCGCCGGGCGAAGTCGGACATCCGGCCGAGTACCTCGTGCACCTGAGTGACGACATCGACCCCGTCCACCACCAGCGAGCTGCCTGTCGGCATCCGCAGCGCGACATGCAGCACGGGCCGGTTCTCGGACACGTTGATCCGCTCGCCCCGCAGCATCATGTCCCTGCGCTGCTCGAGGCCGGATTCCTCGGCCAGCCGGATCAGCAGGCGCAGCGTCTCGTCGGTGATCCGGTTCTTCGAGTAGTCGAGATACAGGCCCGCCGCCTCGGCGCTCAGCCGCTCGCCGCGGCCCGGGTCCTCGGCGAACAGCTCACGCAGGTGCCGCCCGCCGATCTCGGAATGGTGCTGCTCAAGCGCCTTCCACGACGGGCGCTCGTGGAGCGGGATGGTCGGCATCGGTGTGTCCCTCCAGGTGGTCATGCGGGCACCGGTCAGTCCGCGGCCTCGCTGACCCGGCGGTGAACTGGTTCTCGCCCCGGCGGCTGGGCCGGGCGGGGACGGGACGGCGCCGCGGGGACCGGATGGACCTGCGGCTTCCCGACCGAGAGATTCACCTCCTGGCCGTGGTGCAGGATCACCAGCGGCTCGCCGTTCGCCAGGACGTACCGGGCCACCGCGTCGGTGACCTCGACCCGCAGGCGCCTGCCCCGGATGAGGAGGGTGAACGCGAGCCTGGTGAGGCCTTCCGGGAGCCGCGGCGCGAAGCTGACGGTCCCGTCCCAGTGGCGCACGCCGCCGAAGCCGCCGACCAGCGCTATCCAGGTGCCAGCCAGGGAGGCGATGTGCACGCCGTCACGGGTGTTGTTCTCCAGGTCATGCAGGTCCATCAGGGCGGCCTCGCCGAGGTAGTCAAAGGCCAGGCCCAGATGGCCGACCTCGGCGGCCATGACCGCCTGGGCGCAGGCGGACAACGACGAATCCCGCACCGTGAGCGGCTCGTAGTAGTCGAAGTTCCGCGCCTTCTGCTCAGCGGTGAAGGCGCTTCCGCACAGGTACATGGCCAGCACGAGGTCAGCTTGCTTCACGACCTGCTTCCGGTACAGGTCGAAGTAGGGGAAGTGCAGCAGCATCGGGTACTGGTCGGGGGAGGTGTGGGCGAAATCCCAGACCTGGTGCCGGGTGAACCCCTCGGCTTGCGGGTGCACGCCGAGTGCCTCGTCGTAGGGGATGAACATCGCCTCGGCCGCGTCACGCCAGCTCGCCGACTCCTCCGCGTCGACGCCCAGCTCGCGGGCCCGGTCGGGATGCCGCTTCGCCGCGTCCGCGGCGGCCACCAGGTTCTGCCGGGCCATCAGGTTGGTGTAGATGTTGTTGTCGGCGATGGCGCTGTACTCGTCCGGGCCGGTGACGCCGTCGATGTGGAACCGCCCCTGAGCATCATGGTGGCCCAGGGAGCGCCACAGCCGCGCGGTGTGGGTCAGCAGGTCGATCCCCGGTCCCCGGTCGAACGCCTCATCACCGGTGGCGTCGACGTAGCGGATCACCGCGTCGGCGATGTCCGCGTTGACGTGAAAGGCGGCGGTGCCCGCGGGCCAGTAACCCGAGCATTCCTCTCCGGCGATCGTCCGCCACGGGAAGGCCGCACCTTGCAGTCCGAGCTGGGCGGCCCGGTCGATGGCCGCCGGAAGAGTCGTGTGCCGCCAGCGCAGAGCGTGGGCGGCCGCGTCGGGGGCCGTCAGGCTGAGCACCGGCAAGACGTAGGTCTCGGTATCCCAGAAGGCGTGCCCGTCATACCCGGGCCCGGTCAGCCCCTTCGCGGGGATCGGCCGGTTCTCGCTCCGGGCGCCGGCCTGCAGGACGTGGAACAGCCCGAAGCGCACCGCCTGCTGCACCTCGGTGTCCCCGTCTACCTCCACGTCGGCCCGGTCCCAGAAGTCATCAAGGTAGGCGCGCTGCTCGGCGAGCAGCCCGTCCCAGCCGCTCTGCCGGGCCGCGCTCAGCGCCGCCCACACCTGATCGCGCACGCCCTGCAGGGATCTCGCCCCTGACCA
>WNFG01000175.1_pt1 | contig 54015 bp, 55 predicted proteins | sample 5400431 | NCBI WGS metagenome assembly WNFG01 (sample SAMN13153346, study PRJNA577476) | soil metagenome | isolation source: 120 cm saprolite under Douglas fir tree site 2 hole 3 replicate 2 | place: USA:California | collected 2015-04-18
CTGGCGATCGCATAGCCGAGCGCGAATTCGATCGCGCTGATCCCCATGTGCCGCCACAGCTCGCCGGTTCTCGCAAGCGCCGCGATCGCCGCGGCGATCTGCGAAGGCGCCGCGAGAAAGAGCGCATTGGCGACGAGCACGCGGCTCACCAGCTCCCAGAGCAGGAGGCCGCCCAGCACCGAGAGCACGCCGGCGAAATAGACGCGCGGCAACTGCAGGCGCCGGCCGCGGCGCGCGGACGGGGGACTCTCGACGCGCCCAGTGCCGGGCGCGTCCCCCTCGCCCGCTCGCTTCGCGCGCGGCACCTCCTCGCGAGCGGAGACAGGTGCCGGCCGCGCTTGCCGCTCGCTTGGATGCAACGTCACGGGAGCGCGCTTTGTTTCTTCAATCCACCAGCTGGGTCAGGCCCGGCAGCACGAAGCGCTCGACGTCGGTACCGCCATCGAGGTCGCCCAGCTCCTTGAGCGCCTTGAGCAGCGCGGACATCTTCGCCCTCGAGACCTTGCCGGTCGTTTCGAAGAAGGCGTTGTCGCGCAGGAAATCGTAGGACTTGGCGACGTCCTCCTGCTTGAGCTTGCCTGCCTCCATCATGATCTTGATCGCCTCGGCGCGGTTGCCCGGCTCGGCGAACCAGGCGAGGCTCCGGTTGTGCACGGCGAACACCTTGTCGAGCGTCGCCTTGTGCGTGCTCACCCAGCTGCGCGCAACCACCGCGCCCGCGAACGGCAGCTCCCTGGCGTAATCGATGGTCTTGCCGAGATTGGTGAAGCCCGCCGATTCGGCATAGAAGTTGAACGGCGGAAGCAGCAGCGCGGCATCGACGGCGCCCGACTGCAGCGCCGAGAACCGCGCCGAGGTCGCGCCCGCGAACACGGTATCGTAGTCGCCGGGCTTGAGCCCGTTCGGTCCCGCCATCCGCTCGAGATAGATGCGCGTGATGTCCTTCGGTCCGCCGATCGAGATGGTCTTGCCCTTGAGGTCCGCCCACTGCTTGATTGCGGCCTTGGCCAGCAGCGCATAGGGCGGCGCCTGCATCTCGATCCGCACGATCGCGATCGGCGCGCCCTTGTCGATGGCGCGGATCGGATCGACGAGCCCGGTCGACAAGGCGAAGTCGAGGGAGCCGGCGGTGAGCTGCTGCACCAGCGCGGCGCTCGACTGGATGAAGACGAGGTCGGGCTGCAGGTCCGCAGCGGCGAAATATCCTTTGGTCAACCCAATGTAGATCGGCCAATGGGTGGAGGAGACCGCCCCCACGAGGCCGATGGTCGCCGGCTCCGCCCGCGCGGCGCACGACAGCGCGGCGGCGCCCACAATGAGCGCTCGAACCGCAATTCCCAGCGCCCCGGCCATGGTCGCGATCATTCCACGCCTCAGCTCGCCTTCCTGACCGCCATGCCTTCAAGATGCGCGACCACCTGATCGACGCGCATCACGTCGCAATATTTGTGGTGCATGTCGAACAGGTTGACCTTGTGGGAGAGGATGCTGCGGTCGAAGCAGCACTCCTCGACCAGCACGACGTGATAGCCGTGCGAATAGGCATCGACCGCGGTCGCGCGCACGCAGCCCGAGGTGCTCTCGCCGCAGACGATCAGGGTCTGCACGCCGAGCTGGGTGAGATGCGCCACGAGCGGCGTGCCGAAGAACACGCTGGCGCGCTGCTTGGTGATGACCACGTCCTGCGGCTGCGGCTTGAATTCCGGGCGGATGGCATAGTCGGCCGGATCGAGCGGGGGCTTGTTGCGCTTGGTCGCCGTCACCAGGCTGGGGCGGCTTTCCGCGCGCACGTCGCCGGTCGAATAGAAGACCGGAAGGCCGGCCGCGCGCGCCGCCGCGAACAGCCGCCTGGTCGGCTCGATCGCGGCATGGGCATATTCGCCGCAGCTGTTCGGATGGCTCTCGGCGAGCTCGGCCGGCGGACGCGGCCCGCCCCGATAGACGACGTCGTAGAGGTCGACGCCGAGCAGGGCCGGGCTCGGGCCGACAAAGACCTTGCGCCGGTAGCTCGAATAGACCGCGAGGACGTCGGGCGTCACGATATCCTTCCAGCAATGGTCTTCGAAATCGTCGGTCATGGTGTTGCTCCGATCGTCGAGCGGGCCGGTCGCCGCGAGCCGTCCCGAACGCCCATGCAAAGACTGGTCCAACGGCTGCTCCCGGCAGCCTAGCGGGGCGCGGAGCCGATGTACAATGCTCGGCTTCGATGGCCGCAGGGCGCGGCCGGCCGATCCGTCGATGGTATGAGGTGGGCAGATCGAACGTGGCCGGCGCGCGGAGCCGCATTTGGCCAGGTCGGAAAACCGGGCCGCTGTTGCTCCGCCGCTACAGAATATGACCGGCGAGCTTGGCATAGTGGACCGGCGTGCGGGCCTTGCGGGCACCGCACGCCGGCTGCCGTGTCCCAGGCCGGCTACGCATACTGCCAGCTACGCGATACACAACTGTCAGTACAAACCCGGCGTGGGCACGGACCTCGCGGCAACGGCGCCGTGGCGGGCACCCTTGCCTTGGAGCGCCTCGTTGCCCGGGGAGCGCCTTCAGGAGTTCTTTCGATTGTCCTTCCGCGTCCGCGGGCAGACCCCTCGACCAAACGGTCGACCACCCGGAAGCTAGTTTATGCGCAGATGCCTTAACGCTTGTTGAAGCGCGCCGGCATGCGCTCGGGCCGGACCGGTGCTCGCGGCGCCGAGGTCCGTGTCCCCCGCGCCACAGGCAACGCGAAAGGCGCATCCGGCCCGCCGCTTCCCCTTTTTTCCGCTCGCGCCTGCTGATGTATTCACGAATTGTACAGGCCACACCTTTCGTGCGGCCGAGGTCCGAACGACGACGGGGAGTGAACGCCGTTTCGCCAAAGGAACAGCCCAGGTGACCGCAAACGCGCCAATGCAACAAGCCCTCGGCCGCACCGACGCAAGCGGCCGCGGTTTGGATTGGCGCCAAGCGTTGCGGATGCGCGTCATCGAATTCGGCATCCAGGCGATCTGGGGAAAGTCGGCGTTCCCCGCCACCATGGCCGCGGATGTCCCGCTGATCAGGGCGGGCCTGCGCATGGCCTGGATCAGGGCGCTGGGCGCGGTCGGGATACGGAAATACGTGGCACCGAGCGGACTCGGCTATGACTTCGTCTGTCACATCGGCGATCTCGCCGAATATCCGTATTACCACCGCCGTGCTTTCCAACATGAGCTGGCTATCTGTGCCGCCTGGCTGCGAGAAGAGGAACGGCCGGTGGCGTACGATGTGGGGGCCAACGTCGGCTTCTTCGCGACCCAGCTGGCTCAAATTCTGGCCGGCCAGTCGTTGCAAATCTATGCCTTCGAGCCGGTGCCGACGACGTTCGCCAAGCTCGTGCAGTCCGTGCACGATCTCGGTCTGAGCGACCGTGTGCACGCCATCGCCGCGGCGATACTCGACGATGCCCGCCCCGTGCACCTGAGCTATTGCGAGCGCAACTCCCTCTATGCCCAGATTGTCGCGAACGGCAGCCCGCGAGCGGGCGACGCGCTCGCCCACGCGCCGGGCATGACCTTGGACGGCTTCCATTCGTTCGTCGGCGTGCTTCCGGCCCTCGTCAAGATCGACGTCGAGGGCAGCGAAGTAGCGGTCCTGCGGGGCGCGAAGCGCCTGCTGGCGCGGCCGGACCGGCCGGCTCTTCTTTTCGAATACAACCCGGACACCCTTTTGGAATGCGGTGCCGCCGCGGACTCGTTTCGCGAGCTGCTCTCCGGCTACGCGCTTCACTACGTCGACGATTTCGAGGGCCGCAGGATGCCGTTTGGAAGCCCGGTCGCCCGCGTCGAAGAATCGCAAATTGCATGCAATCTGTTCGCGGTCCCCGTGGTCGAGGGATGGTCCGCCCGATGGGCGGCGGCTTTGGAATGCGCTCGTTCCCGGCTTGGCAGCCAGGCATAGGCGCGGCTGCCGCGAGGACGCCGACCGCCGGCCCCGGCCGTCGACGCCGGCGGCGCGTCCCCGCACGCAACTCCGCATCGCCGTTCGTGCGGCTCGCCTGCCGAGCTCACTCCTTCGCCGCCGGCGCGGTCTCGGCCATCAGCCAGTCGAGATAGCCCCGGTCGACGCTTTCGATCGGCAGCACCAGGATCGCCGGCGCGGCGTAGGAATGCATCTCCTTCACCGCCGCGCCCACCTGCTCGGCGAGCGAGGCGCGGGTCTTGATGATCATCACCACCTCCTCGCCGCGCTCGAGCGCGCCCTGCCACCAATAGTGCGAGATCATGCCGGGCAGGATGTTGACGCAGGCGCACAGCCGCCGCTCGACCAGCGCGCGGCCGGCCCGCTCCGCCTCGACAATCGAGGGATAAGTCGTATAGACGAAGACCGCGCGCTCCATATGCCTACCCGCCTTCCCGGTCGCGGGCGTCGCGCGCCGGCTGTTGCGTCGAGAACCATGAGCCCCGCGCCCCGGAAAAATCCGCGCATCCATCTCGTCGCCAGCCCCAGCGCGGAGGCGCAGGAGGCACTCAAGCGGCTCGCCGCCCGTTACGGCGACGTCCCAGCCGAAACCGCCGACGTGATCGTCGCCCTCGGCGGCGACGGACTCATGCTGCAGACCCTGCACCGGTTCATGAAATCGGGCAAGCCGATCTACGGCATGCATCGCGGCACGGTCGGATTTCTCATGAACGAGTATGCTCCGGACGATCTGCCGCGACGGCTCGCCGAAGCCGGCGTCGCCGTGATCCACCCGCTGCTGATGTGCGCGCACGACGCGGACGGCGACGCGATCGAGTTCCATGCCTTCAACGAGGTGTCGTTGTTTCGCCAGAGCTACCAGGCGGCGCGGCTGCGCATCCTCATCGACGGCAGGGAGCGGCTGCCCGAGCTCGTCGCCGACGGCGTGCTGGTGGCGACGCCGGCCGGATCGACCGCCTACAATTTCTCGGCGCAGGGGCCGATCATCCCGATCAACGCGCCGCTGCTGGCGCTGACCCCGATCAGCCCGTTCCGGCCGCGGCGCTGGCATGGCGCGCTGTTGCCCGACCGCGCGCACGTGCGCGTCGACGTGCTCGAGCCGGACAAGCGCCCGGTCGCCGCGGTCGCCGACCACGACGAGGTGCGCTCGGTCTGCTCGGTCGACATCCACATGGACCACGGCATTTCGATGCAGATGCTGTTCGATCCGGGCCACAACCTCGACGAGCGGATCTTGCGCGAGCAGTTCGGGATCGAGTGATCGCGGAAAGCCGGCGGACGGGGCGGTCGCGCTCGGCTCGGCTTGATCGCGCAAATTGGAGGAGCTCATGAAGGCATTTCGCATCGCGCTCATTGCGGGCGCCGCCGCTGCCGCAACGACGCCGGCGGCGGCGGCCGAGCTCCGGACGCAGGCGATCGACTACCAGCAGGGCGGCAGCGCGTTCGAAGGCTATCTCGCCTACGACGATGCGATCGCCGGCAAGCGCCCGGGCGTCCTGCTGCTGCATCGGCGCGACGGAATGTCGGAATTCACCCGCGGGAATACCGAGATGATCGCGAAGCTCGGCTACGTCGTGTTCGCAGCCGATATCTTCGGCAAGAGCATCCGCCCGACAGAGGTCAAGGAGATGCAGGCCCAGTCGGCGCTCTACAACAAGGATCGCACGCTGATGCGCGCACACGCGCAAGCCGGTTTCGACGTGCTGCGCGGCAACCCGATGGTCGACGCCGCCCGCCTCGCCCTGGTCGGCTATTGCTTCGGCGGCACCGTCGCGGTCGAGCTGGCCGAGACCGGAGCGCCGATCCTCGGCACGGTCACCATTCACGGCAGCTTCAGGAGTTTCACGCCGGGAGCCGCCAAAAACATCCACGGACGTTTCCTCATCCTGCACGGCGCCGAGGATCCGATCGCGCCGCTCGAGGAGGTCAACGCCTTGATCAAGGAGTTCCGTGCCGCCAAGCTCGATTGGCAATTGGAATTGTACAGCGGCACCGAGCACGGCTTCTCCACGCCGAAGAATGCGACCGAGGAGCGCGCGAACCGGCTATCGGTCGCCGCGATGACGAGGTTCTTCAGCGAAATATTCGGCGACTGAGCCGCAAGCGCGTCGACCTGCCGACCGGCGCCCGCCCGCGCCGCGGATGCTTAACCGTTCGTTAACAGGCCCGCCGGTAACTTCGCCGCAAGGTGCTGGAGCACGACCGTCCGGCCCCGGATGGCGGCATGATCCACGTCGATTTCAACAAGCTTCGTTTTCTCGTCATCGACGACAACATCCACATGCGCCGCATCGTGCGCGCGCTGCTGCACGGATTCGGCGCGCGCGACGTCTACGAGGCCGAAGACGGGGCGACCGGGCTCGAAGCCTTCACCCAGCACCTGCCGGACATCCTGCTCGTCGACTGGGAAATGCCGATCTTCGACGGCCTCGAGCTGACGCAAATGATCCGCCAGCCCGGCGCCAACGCCAACCCCTACGCGCCGATCATCATGCTCACCGGGCATTCCGAGCGGAAGCGGGTAATGGCGGCACGCGACGCCGGCGTCACCGAGTTCATGGTCAAGCCGGTCTCGGCCAAGGCCCTCTACCAGCGCATCCTCAACGTCGTCGCCAATCCGCGGCCGTTCATCAGGACCGAGACCTATTTCGGTCCCGACCGGCGCCGCAGCGTCAATCCGAACCATGTCGGGCCCGAGCGCCGCAAGGGCAGCAACGCGGAGATCATCCGCCAAGCGCCGCTGATCAACAAAGCCAAGGTCGCGGGCTAGCGCGCGCCGCGGGAAATTGGCAACCGGTTTTCCGAATAGAGCACCCGCAGGATCGAACCGCAGGGGAAACAGCCGGATGTCGAGCGCAAAATCCGACAAGCCCTTGGTCGCGACCTATGCCGACCACGAGGTCATCATGCCGCCGAACAAGTTGCACCGCGCGGTGTTGCCTGGGCGGGACGCCAAATCGGCGGACGATCCGGTGGCGCGCGCCGAGGCGGCGCTGGCGCGGCTCGCGAGCGAATTTTCGGAATGGATGGACGCGGAGTGCGAGCGGCTCGACCGGGCGCGGCTCGCGGTCAGGGCGAAGGGTTTCACCGAGGAAACGCGGCAATCGCTGTTCCACGCCGCCCACGACATCAAGGGCGAGGCCGCGACCTTCGGCTTTCCCTGGGTTGCGGCCTTGGCCGACAGCGTGTGCCGGCTGATCGAGCACACGCCCGACCCGGACCGCATCCCCCTCACCTTGGTCGACCAGCATGTCGACGGCGTGCGGGCGATCATCCGCGAAAGCGCCCGGCCGGACATCGCCACCGTCGCCGATGCGCTCGCGCGCCGGCTGCGCGAGGTCACCGAGGAATTTCTGGCCTACGAGAACCGCGATCGGCCGGGTCACCTCGACGGGATTCTCGCGCCGCCGACCGCGCCCGGCTAGCAGAGGACAGACGACAGAGGACGGACGAATGCTCCGAGTTCCGTCGTCTGTCGTCCGTCCTCTGTTACGCCGCGACCAATTCCTCGCAGAACATCCGCGCTTCCTCGCGCGCGGCTTCGGCGGCGAAGCGGCGCAGCAGCGTGAGCAGCGGCTCGACGTCGCATTCGTCGGCGCAGCGCGTGAGCACGCGTTCGACCATCCGCCGCTTGAGCCGTATCGCGCCGCCGAGGTCGCTGGCGAAGCCGCCCTCGCGCATGGCCTCGACCGCCTCGCGGAAGGCGGGATAGGTGGAGGCCGGGAGCCCGGCCCGGTGGAACAGCGCGCGGAACCCCGCGCTCGCGTCGTCGTGCACCAGCGCGCTCACGCGCGCGAGCGGCATGCCGGAGAGCTCCGCAAGCGCCTCCTCGAACATCTCGACGTTGCCCGAGAGGAGCGCGCGCAAAACCAGCCCGGCATTGAGCTGGCCGCTTTCGCGCAGGTGGCGAATGAGCGGCCTGATCTCGCTCTCGGGGGAGACGGCGGCGAGCGTCACCGTCGCCTTCTCGCAGGCCTCCTTGGCGACGCGCTCGGCGCGGTCCTGCGCGAGCCACTCGCGCGCGGCGACGAAGCCGGCGAGCGTCTGCGAAAGCTTGGCGACCAGCGCCTGGCGGGTGGGCGCCGGCAGATCGTCACGCGCCAGCATGGCTTCGCGGATGGCGCCGAGGTGGCCGAAGCGGGCGACCATTCGGTCAAGCGAGAATGCCACCAGCCCGGCGCCCCGGTTCTCGATCAGGATCAGGCAGGCCTCGGCCGAGCCGACCTCGGCAATGGCGGCCGCCACCGCGCAGGGAAGGTCGGCGCGGTTGGCGATCGCAGCCTGCGTTTGCGGTCCGCCGGTCGCGACCATGTCGACGAGGTCGGCATCGACGAGCAGCGGCGAGTGCTCGAGCACCCACGACGCCGTTTCCGGCTGGTCGGCGGCAAGGCCGAGGATCACCGCCGGCGGCGCGCGCTCGCTGAAGGCCAGCGCGCGGGCAAGCTCCGTGCGCACCAGCGGCGAGGGATCGTCGAGCTGCATGATCAAGGCGCCCTCCGCGGCGGCGCGATCGTCGGGCGTGAGCTCGGAATAAAGATAGGCGCGGGCGAGCGCGGCGGTGGCATTGGCCCGCTCGGCGGCGGGCGCGGTGCGGACCCATTGCAGGAATTGACGGACGATCATCTTGCGACCGACGCCACGATGGACTGCTTTCCCCGGCAGCGGCGGCTCGCACCGCCCGATTGGGAAGCCTAGGGCGCGAGGCTTAACAAAGCGTTCACCATAAATCTTTGGAAAGGTTGATCATTTGTTAATGCCGCCGGGTCCCCAGAGGGCGCTGATCGCGCGCGATACGGGCTCGCGCCGATCGCCGGTCTGGAACAGCGAATGAAACATATGGGTCGTGGCGCCGGCGGCTGCCGGCGGCGGGCTCGCCGCCGCTGGCGCATCGGTGTCCGCAAAGGCGGTGGCGCCCGGCGCCGGCGAAAAGAAGAGATCGTTGAAGGTCGCGGCGCCGCTTCCGGCCGGCGGCGGCTGGTCGGCGACGGCGGGGACGGTCGGACTCGGCGCCGGCGGCCGCGGCACCGCGTCGGAGGCGATCGCCGGCGATTGCGCGCGCGCGGCCTGATACCGGCGCGCCAGCTCCGCGCACAGGCCGGCGATGCTGCGCGCAATGCCCCGATTGTCGTAGAAGATCGGCCGGTTGGCGCGCGCCGCCGCGGGAAAGAGGTCGGCGGCATTGGCGGAGGGGTCGCTGCCGGCGCGCGCGATCGCCTTGGCGGCGCCGGCGGGACCCAGGAAGTGCCCGAGGTAAAGCTCGCTCTCGCTCGGCGGCCGCCCGAGCCGGGCGGACAGCACGAGCGCGTTGCGCTGGGTGAATACGCCCCCCATCAACGCATTGGCGGCCGGATCCTTACGCAATTGCATGATTGCGCTGCGCAGGTCGGGGTCGTCCACCACATAGCGGCCGGACGCGGTGCGCGAGATCGCATCGGCATAGCGGCCGTAGCCGAAGGCCGGCCCCGCTTGCTTCAAGGTGGCGAGCCAGGTCTGCTCGATGAACTGGAACAGCCCGGCCGCCGACGACGAGCGCATGGTGAGGTTGGGATCGAGGTCGGACTCGACCTTGGCGGTGGCAAGCAGATACTCGAAGCTCGCGCCGGTCGCCTGGGCGGCCTTGCGAATGGCGCCGGTGACGGGATTGGAGCCGACCGGCGTGCTGGCGTCGACCGCCATGGTTTGCTCAAAGGGGCTCGGCGCCGCGGCGTGCGGGCGCTGCCGAACGTTGACGATTATGGTAAACGGAGCGTTAACCCATGGGAGGAGAAGCCCAATGACTGAAGCGACCGCGGTCCGCCACAAGCGCGGAGGCCTCTATTTCGACGATTTCGTGGTCGGGCACCTTTACGAGCACCCGCTCACGCGCACGGTGACGCAGATGGACAACATGTTGTTCTCCAACATGACGCTCAATCCGCAGCCGTTGCACATCGACCGGCATTTCTGCGAGCAGGAGACCGAATGGGGCCAGCCGCTGATGAACTCGCTGTTCACGCTCGGCCTGATGATCGGGATCATGGTCAATGACCTCACGGTCGGCACCACCATCGCCAATCTCGGCATGACCGAGGTGAAATTCCCCCACCCGCTGTTCGAAGGCGACACCGTCCATTGCACCTCCGAGGTCATCAGCAAGCGCGAATCGAACTCGCGACCGGGCGCCGGCATCGTCGAGTTCCACCACCGCGCCTACAATCAGGACAACAAGCTGGTGGCCGAATGCCGCCGCCAGGTCTTCATGCGCATGCGGCCGAGGTAATCGCCGTGCGTGCCGGACGCGGCGCGGCGCCGAGCGCATCGAGGCTCGATTGATGCGCTCGCTCCTGTTCGTTCCCGCCGACGGCGGCAGGAAGCTCGACAAGGCGATGGCGAGCGGCGCCGACGCGGTGATCGTCGATCTCGAGGATTCGATCCCGGCCGAGGGCAAGTCGGCCGCGCGCAAGAGCGCGGCGGATTTCGTGCGCGGCGTCATCGCCGCGAGCCCGCGGCCGCGCCTGCTCGTTCGCATCAACGGGCTCGCCACCGGCCTCGCCGACGCCGATCTCGATGCGGTGGTGCCGGCCGCGCCCGATGCGATCATGCTGCCGAAGGCCGAGGGCGGCGCCGACGTGATGCATGCCGACGGCAAGCTCGCGGCGTGCGAGGCGATCGCCGGGCTGCCCGACGGCCACGTCAAGATCGTCGCGATCGCGACCGAGACAGCGGCCGCGCTGTTCCACGCCGGCAGCTATCGCGGGGCGAGCGCGCGGCTCGAGGGACTGACCTGGGGCGCGGAGGATCTGTCGGCCGAGCTCGGCGCCGAGACGAACCGGGGCGCCGACGGACGCTTTCTCGATCCCTATCGGCTGGCGCGCGCGCTTTGTCTCGCCGGCGCCGCCGCCGCCGGAGTGCAGGCGATCGACACCATCGCCGCCGACTTCCGCAATCTCGAGCTGCTGCGCCGCGAGGCCGAGGAGGGGCGCCGCGACGGCTTCACCGGCAAGATGGCGATCCATCCCGCGCAGGTGCCGATGATCAACTACGTGTTCACGCCGGCGCCGCCGGCGATCGCGCAGGCGCGCGCGATCGTCGCCGCCTTCGCCGCCAATGCCGGCAAGGGCACGGTTGGCATCGACGGGGTGATGTACGACCGGCCGCACCTCGAGCGCGCCCGCCGGCTTTTGGCCCGCGCCGCGGCGGCGGGCGTGGCGTAGCGGCAGCACAAGGCGAAGGAAGACGCCGACTCGGTGTTATGCGCGTGAACGAGAACGTTGACGTCGGGCAGGATCATGCCGCGCCGCCTGTCGTAGCCTGGTCGCCGACGACATGCCCGCTGCGTAAGCCTCGGCCTCGAGTTCGTCAGCCAGTTGATTGAGCTTGTCGAGATCGATCCAGGGCCTGAACCCGAACGCATGCGGAATGGTCTTCGGCGCCGCGTGCCGACGCTGCTTTGCCTGCTCGCCGAGACCGGCGGCGGAGCGTCCGATTGACCATGTCCTTGAATGGCAGCCCGAGCTCGCGGGCGCGCCGCTTCAGGAGTCCGGCTAGATCGTCGTCGATGGTGAGTGTGGTGCGCATGAAAAATATGATGGGTGCCTTAGAATTTGATGTCAAGGCATCAATCCGCGAGGTCACTTCGGCGGCGGAAGGAATTAAAATCTTGCCGGCGGCCGGGTCTGATTGCGTGTTGACCCTATTGCGATGACACAAAATTCATTGCGCCGAGATGCCGGACGACGACCGAGCGCGCCTCGTGCGGGCGCAGCGCGCCGATCTGGCCGAAGGCCGACTTCATCTCGTCGATCATCAGATCGATGACGTGGCTCGGACCTTCGGCGCCGAGCGCGCCCAGCCCCCACAGAAAGGCCTTGCCGGCGAAGGCCGCCTGCGCGCCGAGCGCCACCGCGCGCACCACGTCGAGCCCCGAGCGAATCCCGGAATCGAGCATCACGGCCGCGCGGCTGCCGACCGCGCGGGCGACGGCGGGGAGGACATCGATCGGCGCCGGCAGTCCCTCGACCTGGCGTCCGCCGTGGTTCGACACCACGATGCCGTCGACTCCGATCGCCACGCATTTCTCCGCATCGGCCGGATGCAGGATGCCCTTCACCACCAGCGGATGCCGCCAGCGCTCGCGATAGCGCGCGACCTCGTCCCAGGTAAAGGCACCGCCCATCTCCCGGCGCACGAAGGCCGCGACCTCGTTCACGTCGGCGGTATCGGTGGTATAGGGCTTGAGATTGCCGAAGCGGGGCTGGCCGTGCCTCCACATCGATGCGAGGTAGCCGGGCGAGGCGAGAATGCCGGCGATCATGCGCAGGTCCGGCCGGAACGGCGAGGTGATGCCGACCGCGACCTCGCGCGAGCGGGTGGTGCGGACCGGGACGTCGAGGGTGAGCATGAGCACGTGGACGCCGCAGGCCTCGGCGCGCTTGACGAGGTCGAAACCGATGGCGTGCTCGTTGCGCCAGCAGCGATAGAGCTGGAACCAGAGCACGTCGGGCGCGATCTCGACTGCGCGCTCGACGGTCATGCCGCCGACCAACCCGAGCGTATAGGGCACGTTCGCCCGCTGGCAGGCCGCGGCCAGATATTGATCGGCGCCCGGAAACACCAGCGACGGACCGCCCATGGGGGCAACGCCGATCGGCGCGGAGTAGCGCCTGCCGAACAGCGCGATGTCGACGGGCGGCAAGGCGGTGGTGACGCCGTAGCGGGGCACGAGCTCGACCGCATCGAGCGCGCGCCAATTGCGGGCGATGCCGCCGTCGGTTCCGGCGCCGCCGTCGCAATACTCGAACGCGAAATGCGGCAGCTTGCGGCGGGCGTGGCGACGCAGATAGGCGACGGTCGGGAAACGGCGGTGCAATTGCGTAAAGCGCGGATTGTCGGCCGGGGTGTAGATTTTCGCCGCCGGCTCGACGACCGCAGTCGTTTCTTGCATGGCCGCCCTTCCCTATTCCTGTATGGGCATTGTAGCCCGGGTCGAGCCTTAAGCGCGTTCACGCGCGTTTTCAACGCGCCATGGCGAATTCCGGGATTCCCGCCGCCGCGACGGCATCTCCTTCAGAAATGGCTGTACGACGGTCGCGCGAGCGAAAGCGGCTTTCCGCTTTGGTCGACGAGGCGCGCCTCGCCCTGCCCGGCCGCGACCGTGCCGATCGCGGTGAGGGCGACCCCGGCCGCCGCCGCCTCCCCGCGCAGGGCCTCGAGCTCGCCGGGCGGCACGCAGGCGAGCACCTCGTAATCGTCGCCGCCGGTGACGACCGATGCGAGCAGCGCCGGATCGCGCGCGAGCGCGGCATGCGCCGCGTCGGACAGCGGTATCCGCGCGGCTTCGATCTCGGCCGCGACCGCGGAAGCGCGGCAGAGCTTCGCCAGATCGCCGGCGAGCCCGTCGGACACGTCCATCGCCGCCGAGGCGTGCGCCCGTAGCGTCGCCGCGATCGCGGTGCGCGGCTGCGGCACGAGATAGCGCGACTCGAGGTGATCGCGTTGATCGGGCGTGAGCCGCCAGCGCTCGGCGGCGGCGGGATCGCGCCGCAACAGGAGCCCGAGCGCGGCGTCGCCGATGGTGCCGGTCACCACCACGCGGTCGCCCGGCCTGCCTCCGGCGCGACGCAGCATCTCCCCGTGCGGTACCGCCCCGAGCATCGCGATCGAGACCGAGAGCGGCCCTGGCGTGCGGTCGGTATCGCCGCCGAGCAGCGGGCAACCGAACAAATCGGCGTCCGCGCCGAGCCCGCGCGCGAACGGCGCGAGCCAGTCGTCGTGGATCTCCGCGGGCAGCGCCAGCGCGAGCAGGAAGCCGAGCGGCCGCGCCCCCTTGGCAGCGAGGTCCGAGAGGTTGGCGCGCAGCGCTTTCTTGGCGACCGTGTCGGGCGGATCGTCGGGGAAGAAATGGACGCCGCCGATCACCCCGTCGGTCGTGAGCACGAGGTCGCAGCCGGCGGGCGGCTCGATCGACGCCGCATCGTCGCCGAGCCCGAACGCGCCGGGATGCTTTGCCAGCGGCTTAAAATAGCGCGCGATCAGGCGGTCCTCCGCGGATCCCGCTGTGCGGTCCTTGCTCATTGCGACGGCGTGCTCAAGTGACGGCTCTCTCCCGCCATGATAGCCTCGACCAGCGGCAAAATAAGCAGGATTCACCGAAGGCGCGCGATGGAAGCATTCGATCTCTATGCGCCGGAAATCGATGCTGATCCATTTCCGTACTATGAGATCCTGCGCGAGCAACATCCCTGCTATTGGAGCGAGAGCGGCCGGCTCTGGATTCTCTCGCGCTACGACGACATCGTGCAGGCGGCGCGCGACTGGGAGACGTTCTCGTCCTCCCAGGGCAACATGATCGACGAGCTTCCCGGCCGTGCCGGCGCGACGCTCGGGACGACCGATCCGCCGCGCCACGATCGGCTGCGCGACCTCAGCCAGGCGGCCTTCACGCGCAAGACCGCCGAGCAGCTCGTCGCCCCCACCCTCGCGATCGCCGATCGCGCGCTCGAGCGCATCTGCGACAGCGGCAGCTTCGAGTTCATCGACGACTTCTCCAGCCGAATCACGGTCGGGCTGCTGTTCCGCACGATGGGCCTGCCCGAGCGCGATCACGCCGAGATCCGGCGCAGGGTCATCCTGGCGGTGTCGACCGACAAGTCGGTCAAGGGCCGCAACCCCGAGCACATCGCCGCCTTCAACGAGCTGAGCGACTTCATCACCGCCGAGGTCGCGGTGCGGCGAAAGCATCCCACCGACGATCTCATCACCCACCTCGCCGAGGCCGAGATCGACGGCGACCGCTTGAGCGAGCGGGAAATCGTGCTCACCGCCGCCACCTTCGTGATGGCGGGGGTGGAATCGCTTTCGAGCTTCATGAGCATGCTCGCGCTCAATCTGCACGATCATCCCGAGGCGCGCGCCCGTATTGTCGCGGACCTTTCGCTGCTCGAGCCGGCGATCGAGGAATCGCTGCGCTTCAACACCTCGGCGCAGCGCTTCAAGCGCACGGTCATGCGCGAGTGCACGCTGCACGGCCGCACGCTGCGAGTCGGCGACAAGGTCGCGCTCGCCTTTGGCTCCGGCAACCGCGATCGGCGGAAATTTTCCAGTCCGGACGTCTACGACATCGAGCGGCGCCCGCAGGGTCATCTCGGTTTCGGCGCTGGCAAGCATTTCTGCCTCGGCAGCCAGATGGCGCGGCTGGTCACGCAAGTGGCGATGCGGCGCTTTCTCGAGCGGGTGCCGGAGTTCCACCTCACGACCGGCAAACTGGCGTGGAATTCGTCCTCGAATTTTCGCAGCCCCGTCGCCTTGCCGTTCGCGGTGCGGTGACGAGCGGAGCCGGTCCATTTACCTGGCGGCGCGCTCGAACTCGCCGGCACGGTATTGTCGCGCAAGCTGGTCGAGCACCGCGTTGATCATCCCGGTTTCGTCCCGGTCGACGAAGGCATCGGCGACGGCGACGTATTCGGCGACCACGACGCGCGCCGGCACGTCGGTGCGATGGCCGAGCTCGTAGGCGCCGGCGCGCAGCACCGCGCGCAGGATCGTCTCGATGCGCTTGAGCGGCCAGCCGGCGGAGAGCGCCTTGTCGACCAGCGGATCGATGCTGCGCTGTTCGCGCAAGACCCCCGACACCACGTCTCGAAAGAAGGCGCGCTCGGCCGGCAGATATTGGGCGCCCTCGACCTCGCGGCCGATCCAATGACTTTCGAACTCGGCGAGAATCTCGTCGAGCCCGGTGCCGGCGATGTCCATCTGGTAGAGCGCCTGCACGGCGGCGAGCCGGGCGGCGCCGCGGCGATTGGCCTTGTCCTTCGAGGCGGCGCCGCGGGCCATCGCTCAACCCGTCGCCAGGCGGCGCTTGAGGCGAATGAGCGCCAACGCCGCGCGCGCCGCATCGCCGCCTTTGTCGGCCGCGTCCGGCCGCGCCCGCGCCCAAGCCTGCGCCTCGGTATCGACCGTGAGGATGCCGTTGCCGATCGGGACGCGGCGCGCGACCGACAGATCGAGGAGAGCGCGCGCGGATTCCTGCGACACGATCTCGAAATGCAGGGTCTCGCCGCGAATGACGCAGCCGAGCGCGACCGCTCCCTCGTAGGGCGCGCCGACGCCGGCGGCGGCATCGAGCGCCATCGCAATGGCGGGCGCCACTTCGAGCGCTCCCGGCACGCTGACCCGCTCGAACGAGACACCGGCCCGTTCGAGCGCCAGCGCTGCGCCCTTGAGCAGGGCGTCGGCGATGTCCTCGTAGAAGCGCGCCTCCACGACCAGCACGCGCGCCCCTTCGAGATCGGTCGCGTCGCGATCAGCGTTGCCGGCGGATCTTCGTGGCTCGGCCATCGGCCCGTCTCCAACCTCATGTGCTCGTAGCAAGCCGATCGGGTCGGAAGCAAGGGAGCGGCGGCCAGCCGCTACGTCCGCTCCATCAATCGCGCCGCATAGCGCGCCATGAGGTCGACCTCGAGGTTGACCTTGTCGCCGACATCGAGCACGCCGAGCGTCGTCGCCTTCAGCGTGTACGGAATGATCAGCACCGAGAAGTCGTCGCCGGCGGTCTCGTTGACGGTGAGCGAGACGCCGTCGAGCGCGACCGAGCCCTTCCCTGCGATGAAGCGCGCGAGCCCGGCCGGCGCACGCAACGTCAATCGCGCCATGTCGGTCAAATCCTCGCGCGCGATCACGGCGGCGATGCCGTCGGCATGTCCGGCGACGAGATGCCCCCCGAGCTCGTCGCCGATCCTGAGCGCGCGCTCGAGATTGACGCGCGTGCCGCGCCGCCAAGCGCCGACGGTGGTCAGCCGCAGCGTCTCGGCCGCGGCATCGACCGCAAACCACGTGCGGTTGCCGCCCCGGCCGCGTGCCACGACGGTCAGGCAGACGCCGCTGCAGGCGATCGAGGCGCCGATGTCGATCGTAGCGGGATCGTAGCGGCAGCCAATCTCGAGCCGTGCGAGCCCCTCCGCGCGCGGGTCGACCGTATTCACCTCGCCGACATCGGTCACGATCCCGGTGAACATGTCAGGCTCGCGCGAAGGTTTCGAGCACGTCCGCTCCAATCGCCTCGCTGCCGGTGGCCTTGAGCCGCGGCGATCGAGTCAAGGCGGAGAGCGGCAGTCCGTCGAGCGCGTCGATGCCGTCCGTGCCGACGACGACGACGGCGCGGAACAGCGCGACCTCGTCGACGAGATCGGCGCGCAGGAAGGCCGTCGTCAGGATCGGTCCCGCCTCGAGCAACAGCCGGGTGATGCCGCGCCCGGCCAGGAGCTTAAGCGCCGCGGCGAGATCGAGCTTGCCGTCAACGGCGGCGACGCGCAGCACCTCGGCACCTTGCGCCGTCAGCGCCTGCTCGCGCTCGCGCGGCGCCGCGGCGGCGGTCACGAGCCAGAGCGGCGTCTCCCGCGCGCTCGCCACGAGCTTGCCCGCGAGCGGCAGCCGCAACATGCCGTCGAGCACCACGCGGACCGGCGAATGCAGGCCCGGCAGCCGGCAAGTGAGCAGCGGGTCGTCGGAGAGCGCGGTGCCGATGCCGGTCGCCACCCCATCGCTCCTCGCCCGCATCAGCTGCACGCGCGCGCGCCCCGCCTCGCCGGTGATGGTCGCCGGGCGGCGGCCGGAGCGGCCGGCCTTGCCGTCGGCCGACACGGCGAGCTTGAGCAGCACGTGCGGGCGGCCGTCCTCGATCCGCCTGATGTGGCCGGCATGGGCACGGCGCGCCTCCTCGGCGCCGATGCCGACCTCGACGACGATGCCGGCTTGCGCCAGGCGCCAATGACCGGCGCCGGCGACCTCCGGATTGGGGTCGGCCAGTGCCGAGACCACGCGCGCAATGCCGGCCGCGATGACGGCGTCGGCGCAAGGCGGCGTCTTGCCGTGGTGCGAGCACGGCTCGAGCGTCACGTAGAGCGTGGCGCCGCGCGCGGCGGGGCCGGCGCGGCGCAGCGCCTCGGTCTCGGCATGCGGGCGCCCGCCGGGCTGGGTCCAGCCGCGGCCGACGATGATGCCGTCCTTGACCACCACCGCCCCGACCGCCGGATTGGGCCAGGTGCGCCCGAGCCCGCGGCGGCCGAGGGTAAGCGCCAGCGCCATGAAGCGGGCGTCCTCGGCGCCGCCGGCGCAAGTTTTTGGTTCAGCGACACGCAGGGGACTCATTCCGCTTCCTCTCCCGAACCGCCGATTTACGTTATACCAAGGTCTGCAAACAATCGGGGCCGCAATGCTGATCAACGGCAAGGAAAAACTCGAGCGCATGCGCGACCGGCGCGTCGTCTATATCGGCGCGGAGCGGGTCGACGACGTCACCGCGCATCCGGCATTCAGGAACGGCGCACGGACCATTGCCGGTCTCTACGAGCTCAAGTCCGATCCGCAGCGGCGCGACCTGTTCGCGTTCAAGGAGAACGGCGAGTGCTATGGGCTGCCTTGGCTGCGCTGCCGTGGCCGCGAGGATCTCGCGCGCCGCGTGCGGGCGATGAAGGCGATCGCGGATGCAAGCTACGGCTTGATCGGACGCTCGCCCGACCACGTCGCCGGCCTGATCACCGGGCTCGCCATGAATCCCGCGCTGCTCGACGGATTGCGGCCGGGCTGCGTCGACAATCTCCTGCGCTACTACGAATACGCCCGCAAGAACGACCTCTATCTCTCCTTCGCGGTGACGCCGCCGTCGGGCATCCGCAGCCGCGAAATCTTCGCCGGCGAGGCGCGCGACGATCCGACCTTGCAGGTCGTCGGCGAGGACGACGACGGCGTCGTCATCTCCGGGATGAAAATGCTGGCGACCGGCGCGGTGTTCGCCGACGAGGTCTGGATCGGCAACCTCACCCCCATCGACGACAAGCGCGCCAGCGAGAGCATCACCTGCGCGCTCCCGATCAACACGAGCGGCGTGTCGTTCTGGGCGCGCGAGCCCTACGAGCGCCACGCCCGCCACGAGGCGGATTATCCCTTGAGCTTCCGCTTCGACGAGACCGACACGGTGCTGCTCTGCGATCGCGTCAAGGTGCCGTGGGAACGCGTGTTCCTGCACAACAACGGGGCGATGTCGCGCCGCATCTATGTGGAGACACCGGCGAATTGCTACCAGAACCAGCAATCCAACGTCCGGTTCTGGGCCAAGATGGGATTGATCGTGGGGCTGGCGAGCCGCATGTGCCAGGCCAACGGCGTCGACAAGATTCCGGCGGTGCGCGAGACGCTTGGACGCCTCGCCGCACTCGAGGCGACCGTTGCCGGCTTGGTGAACGGCCAGATCGAGGCCTGCGAGAATTGGCCCTCGGGCTACGTCACGCCCAACCGGCGGATGGTCTATGCGACGCTCAACTGGTGCCAGGAGCACCACGCCGAGATCATCGATACGCTACGCACGCTTGCGGGCGCCGCCCCGCTGCAGATGCCGGCGAGCATCGATCTCGTCACCGATCCGGAGCTGAAGGACCGGTTCGAGCGCTGGTGGTCGACGCCCGCGCTCGCCGCCGTCGATCGCCTCAAGCTCTACAAGCTCACCTGGGACCTGATCGGCTCGGAATTCGCCGGCCGCCACATGCTCTATGAGCGCTTCTATGCCGGCAATTCGATCATCGTGCGCAACCAGAGCGACCGCGAAGCGCCCTGGGACAGGTTCCACGCCACCGTCGACGGACTGCTGGAGCGGATTGAGCCGCCGCGTTGACGGCCGCTCCGATCGCGTAGGCGAGCAGTTCGCACGCTAATCCTGCTTGAGGTCGATCACATCGGCGACCTTGTTATCCTTGGGATCGACGATCGCGATCTGGTCGTCGGCAAGAACGAAGCTGTGCGTCCTGATCTGCGGCACTTTCTGCCCGAGCTCGACCGGGATCGGCCGCAATGCGACATTGGGCGGCACGGCATCCCCCCGTGAAAAATGGACGGAGGCCTTGGTCGGCTCGATCTTCAGATCCTTGATCTGCTCCCTGATGGTGTGCCGCTGCTCCATGGTCAGGTTGAGCCGGGATGTCGGCGCTTGCTGTTGCTGTTGCGGACTGGGCGCCGGCACCGGCGTTTGCGCGTTCGCCGCCGCCGGCAACGCTGCCATCGCCAGGACCGCGGCCCTCACCAGAATCTTGATCATGTGATCTCCTCACAGGTGACCCGTGCACGGGCAGGCCCGCCGAGGCCGATTCGACTTCAGCATGATTAAACGCGGTGCGGTTGCGTTTGGTTCCGAACCGTGAAGGCACCGGTCGCGCTTTCGCCGCGCCGCGGCCGCGATCGCGTCCGTCTCGGGACCGGTACCTCCGCGCCACTCGATGCCGCGATCACTTCCTCGCCAGCGCGGGGGGCTTGCCGTCCTCCTCGCCGGACAATTCATCGAGCACGGCCTCGAAATCCTTGGCCTCGCGGAAATTGCGATAGACCGAGGCGAAGCGCACATAGGCCACGTCGTCGAGCGCGCGCAGCGCCTCCATCACCATCTCGCCGATGGCCTCGGAGGAGACTTCGCTCTCGCCCTGGCTCTCGAGCTCGCGCACCACCTTGGACACCGCCTGCTCGATGCGCTCGGGCTCGACCGGGCGCTTGCGCAGCGCGATCTGCACCGAGCGCAAGAGCTTGTCGCGGTCGAACGGCACGCGCCGGCCGTTGCGCTTGATCACCACCAGCTCGCGCAGCTGCACCCGCTCGAACGTCGTGAAGCGGAAATTGCAGGCGAGACACACCCGGCGTCGGCGGATGACGCTGGAATCCTCCGTCGGCCGCGAGTCCTTCACCTGGGTGTCGAGGCTGCCGCAATTCGGGCAGCGCATGGCCGTCCCCTGCTGTTATAGGACCTCAGCCCTGGTAGATCGGAAACCGGGCAAGGAGCCTCTTCACCTTGTCCCGCACGGCGGCTTCGGTGAGGGAATCCTCCTCGACGCCCTTCTGCGCGAGCACGTCGAGCACCTCGACGATCAGCTCGCCGACCTCCTGGAACTCGGCGATGCCGAAGCCGCGGGTGGTGCCGGACGGCGTTCCCAGGCGGATGCCGGAAGTCACCGCGGGCTTTTGCGGATCGAACGGAATGCCGTTCTTGTTGCAGGTGATGTGGGCACGGCCGAGCGCCAGCTCCGCGACCTTGCCGGTCAGGCGCATGGGCCGTAGGTCGACCAGCATCAAGTGCGTATCGGTTCCGCCGGAGACGATGTCGAGGCCCTTCGACTTGAGCGTCTCGGCGAGCGCCTTGGCGTTCTCGACCACATTCCGGGCGTAGAGCTTGAACGCGGGCTTGAGTGCCTCGCCGAAGGCCACCGCCTTGGCGGCGATCACGTGCATCAACGGTCCGCCCTGCAAGCCCGGGAAGACCGCCTGGTTGATCTTCTTCGCCAGCTCCTCGTCGTCGGTCAGGATGAAGCCGCCGCGCGGCCCGCGCAGCGTCTTGTGGGTGGTCGAGGTCACCACATGGGCGTGCGGGAACGGGCTCGGATGCGCGCCGCCGGCGACCAGGCCGGCGAAATGCGCCATGTCGACCAGAAGCTTGGCGCCGACCTCGTCGGCAATGGCGCGCAAGCGGCGAAAATCGATGATGCGCGGATAGGCCGAGCCGCCGGCGACGATCACCTTCGGCCGGTGCTCGCGCGCGAGTCTCGCCACCTCGTCGAGGTCGATGCGGTGGTCGTCGCGGCGCACGCCGTACGGCACCGGCTTGAACCAGCGGCCCGACATGTTGACCGGAGAGCCGTGGGTGAGGTGGCCGCCGGCGGCGAGATTGAGCCCCATGAAGGTATCGCCGGGCACCATCAGCGCCAGGAACGCCGCGACATTGGCGGAGGCGCCGGAATGCGGCTGCACGTTTGCGAATCTACATCCGAAAAGCTTGGTAACCCTTTCGATTGCAACGGTTTCCACGATATCGACATATTGACAGCCGCCGTAATAGCGCCGCCCTGGCAGGCCCTCGGCATATTTGTTGGTGAGCACCGACCCCTGCGCCTCCAGCACCGCCCTGCTGACGATGTTTTCCGAGGCAATCAGCTCGATCTCGTCGCGCTGGCGGCCCAATTCGCGCCCGACGGCATCGGCGATCTCGGGATCGGCCTCGGCCAGCGAGGCGGTGAACAGGCTCGCCGCATTGGCACGGGCTCGGGCTGGAGACGGATCGGTCATCGATCTCACGTTGATTTTGGAGGCGGCCCTCCGCGCCGGAGGGCTCGCCGGCCGATAGCATAACCGGCCCCGACCGCCAAGCTGTGGGCGAAGTCAGGCAATCGTTATCCAGATATAGCGGTCAGGCCTCGACCACGACGTAGTCGTTCTCGACCGTCACCGACACGGTTTCGGCCGCGTAGGGGCCCGCGACCAGGCGCCCGCCGCGCTCGACCGAGACCGCATAGCGGCGGGCGCGAACGCGGCTCGGGTCGCACCAGGATTGGCCGGTGCGGATGTCGAATTCCCAGCCGTGCCAGGGGCAGCGGATGATCTCGCCCGGGCGGGAATAGCAGTAACGGCCGGGGGCGTCCGATTCCACGAGCCCGATCTGCCGGCCATGATGGAGGCTGCCGCCCCGATGCGGGCAGCGATTGTTGAGCGCAAAGAACTCGCCGCCGAGATTGAACACCACGATCGCGCGGCCGTTGACCTGCGCGAGCTTGCGGGTCCCGGGCGGAATCTCGCCGACCGCCGCGACCACGTGCTTGGTCATGTCTATTCGAAACGGTAGAGCGCCTTGGCGTTGCCGGAATAGATCTTGTCGCGGCGCTCCTCGCTCAGGCTCGGCGGCAGCGCCAGGAACGGATCGTCGAAATCCCAGTGCGGATAGTCGCTGGCGAACAGGATCTTGTCCCAGCCGATCCACTCCATGACGTCGATGACATGGTCGGGATCTTCGGCCTCTTCCATCGGCTGGGTCGAGACCCAGAAATGCTCGCGTAGATATTCCGACGGAGCGCGCCGCAAGTGCGGGACCTCGTCCTTCATGCGCTTCCAGTTCTGGTCGAGCCGCCAGCCGAGCGCGGGAATCCAGGCAAATCCCGCCTCGATCAGCACGATCCTGAGCTCGGGATAGCGGTGTTCTGCATCGGCACCACGATCGAGGCGCGCAGCCGCGGATCGCGATCGAGCCATTCCTTGGCGACCCAGTCGTTGAGCGCCCGCGTGAAGGCGGCCGCCATGTCCTCGCTGAACAGGAGGCCCACCTCGTAGAGGCAATTGAGGATGGCGCAAGAGGCCTGCCAGCGGTCGCAGACCTGCGCGGTGAGCTCGGACGGCGCGGTGGCGGCGCGGCCGTTCGCGCCGCGCCATTCCGGCCGGACGCTGAGCGGCGCGTTGGGCGGATAGGTGACGGTCTCGAGCGAATTGATCCCGCGCTCCTCCACCGTCTCGCGCCAGAAATCGTCGAGATAAGGCGTCAGCGCCCGCATGTCGGGCACGGTCGGGTGCACGTCGCAATCGATGGAATGAAGGGCGCTCGTCACGTCGGCCTCGCCGCTCGGCAGGAAGGACGGAGCTGGCGACGCCGGGTCACGCGACCACGCCGATCAACCTTGGTCAGAAACGAACGCCGGGACCAGTCCCAATGATCGCTGGCCTAGCACGAAGGTCGGACGGAACAAAGCGGCGCGCCGGGCAAGGCAGGTCGCGTCCCACGCACGCTTCAAAAAAGAAGCCCCGGCCGCACGGCCGGGGCGACAACGCCGACGGCTCAGCCGGCGATCAGAGGCGATAGAGAATCTGGTCGGTCCAGAAGCGCTCCAGCCGGTGCAGCGACTTGTTGAGGGTCGAGAACTCGTCGGAATTGATGCCGCCGACCTGCTCCACCGTTCGCACGTGCTTCTGATAGAGCGTATCGACGATGTCGCGCACCTCGCGGCCCTTGTCGGTGAGCTTGATGCGCACGGAGCGGCGGTCGATGCGCGAGCGCTGATGGTCGAGGAACCCCATCTCGACCAGCTTCTTGAGATTGTAGGACACGTTCGAGCCGAGATAGTAGCCGCGCGTGCGCAGCTCGCCCGCGGTGAGCTCCTTGTCGCCGATATTGTAGAGCAGCAATGCCTGCACCGAGTTGATGTCGGCGCGGCTGCGGCGGTCGAACTCGTCCTTGATCACATCGAGCAACCGGCGATGCAGCCGCTCGACCAAGGTCAAGGCTTCGAGATACAGCGGACGGATGTGGTCGAACCGCGCTTCGCGATCGGCCGGCTCCGCCGCCCTGGCAACGGCTTTCATCATGACGCCTTCCTGTGACTTGTCGTTGTTTTGACGGCGAGGCCCTGTTTCCCCGCTCGCCGCAAGACTACGCCGCAGGGTCTAAAATCGGTTTAAACAACACGATAAAGATAGGGTTTATTTGCCACGGTGAATGTTCGATTGAACGGACAATTGCAGCGACCGCCGTAACCTTGCGTTCACCGAGACCGCAGTCGCCTTCAGCAAGAAGCCGAATGCGCTCCAGCTTTTTTGCGTGGTCGCATTTTCGGACGGAAAACCGGTCCCCGCTTTTCCTGAAAATGCTCTGGTCACGCGCCGCGCAGGTAGCGGATGATCCCGGAAAAATCGGTGCCGGCGGCGCCGCTTTCGACGAAACGATCGTAGACCGCCGCCGCGCCGGCGCCGAGCGGTGTGCTGGTGTGGGTCGCGCGCGCCGCGGCCTGCGCCAGCTCGAGGTCCTTGAGCATCATGGCGGCGGTGAAGCCCGCCTTGTAGTCGCGGTTGGCGGGCGAGGCCGGCACCGGCCCCGGCACCGGGCAATAGCTGGTCATCGACCAGCATTGGCCCGACGATTTCGAGGAAATGTCGAACAGCTTCTGGGCGTCGAGCCCGAGCTTCTCGGCCAGCAGGAACGCCTCCGACACCACGATCATCGACACCCCGAGAATCATATTGTTACAGATTTTCGCCGCCTGGCCGTTCCCCGCCCCGCCGGCATGCACGATGGTCTTGCCCATGCATTCGAGCAGCGGCCGCGCCCGCGCGAAAGCGTCATCCGGCCCGCCAACCATGAAGGTCAGCGTCGCCGCCTGGGCGCCGGCGACGCCGCCGGAGACCGGCGCATCGATCATGGCGAGCCCGTTGCCCGCCGCCGCCTCCGCCACGGCGCGCGCGGTCGCGACGTCGATGGTCGAGGAATCGACGAGCAGCGTGCCGGGCGCTACCGCGGCGAGCACGCCGCCCGCGCCGAGATAGACCTCGCGCACGTGATCGCCGGCCGGCAGCATGGTGATCACGGTCTCGGCGCCCGCGCAGGCCTCGGCCGTCGAAGCGGCGCGAGCGCCGCCGCCGGTCGCCAGCCGCTCGGTCGCATATTCGCTCACATCGAAGCCCGACACCGCGTGCCCGGCCTTGATCAGGTTCTGGGCCATCGGTAGCCCCATATTGCCGAGCCCGATGAAGCCGATCTTCGCCATTCGCGCCTCCCCGTGGACCTCATGCCGGCTGCTCGCGCGCGGCCATCAACGCGAGCCACAGATAGATCACGAGCAGCACCAGCTCGGTCACGATCACCAAGATGTTTCCGCCGTAGATCTGCGGAAACAAGGCCTCCACCGCCGCCATGGAGATGAGCGAGGTGAGCCACACCACCGCCCCCCACGGCGCCGCCAGCCACAGCCCCACCCCCGCCACCAGATCGATCACCGCGAAGAACACGGTCGCAACCTGATACGGCGTCGGATACGAATCGAATCCGGACGGGAACGGCGCCATGATCCCGCAGACGATGGCCCAGTGATAGAGGCCCTTGAGGAGGGAGACGGCGGCCATCACCCGCAGGAACACCACCAGCCAATAGGGCCAGCGGCGGCGCTCGGCCTCGTCCTCGCCGGCGTGCACCGGCTCGAGCGTGTGCGGCTGATCGCTCTTCATGACGGCAGATCGAGCTCGTTTTCGAGCGGCGCGAAATGCGCATTCACCGCGGCCTCGCTCACCGCCGCGAGCGTGGCGGGCTGCCAGCGCGGCGTCTGGTCCTTGTCGACGATCACCGCCCTGATCCCTTCGTAGAGGTCGTGCCCGCGCACGACGCGCGACACTATGCGGAATTCGGCGCGCATGCACTCGGTGAAATCGAGGCTCGGCCCGCGCCGCATCTGCGCGAGCGCGATCTTGAGACTCGTCGGCGATTTTGTGCGCATCAAGGCGGCTGCGCCGGACGCGAAGGCGGCATCGGGCCGACCGGCCGCCGCCTCGGCGTCGAGCGCGGCAACGATGTCCTCGACCCGATCGCCTCGGAACAGGCGATCGATCGCGGCCCTGCGCGGGAGCCCCTCGCCGGGGGGCTGCGCGAAGGCGCCGAGAATCGCGTCGACCGCGACCGTTCCGCATAGCGCCTCGATGAGATCGGGAAATCGGACCGAGGCGACCCGGTGGGTGGCGACGCCCGCAAGCACGCCGTCGGCGGCGTCCAACCGCTCGCCGGTGAGCGCGCAATAGGTGCCGAGCTCGTCCGGCAGCCGCGGCAGGAACCAGGTCGCCCCGATGTCGGGAAAGAACCCGATGCCTACCTCGGGCATGGCGAAGGTGAACCGGTCGCCCGCGACCCGATGGGACCCGTGCACGGAGACGCCGACGCCGCCGCCCATGACGATGCCGTCGATCAGTGCCACGTAGGGCTTGCGATAACGCTTGATCCGGGCGTTGAGCGCATATTCGGCGCGAAAATAGGCGAGCGCCTCCTCGTAGCGGCCGGCGCGGCCGAGATCATAGAGCGCGCGCAGATCGCCGCCGGCCGAGAACGCGCGCTCGCCGTTGGCGGTGACGATCACGCGCAAGACCGCCGGGTCGGTCTCCCATTCGTCGAGCTGTCGCGCCAGCGCGCGCACCATGGCGAGCGACACGGCGTTGAGCGCCTGCGGGCGATTGAGGACGACGATCCCGGCCGCGCCGCGGCGCTCGAACAGGATGTCGGGCTCTGAAGTCATGGGATCGACGATCGCCGGCCCTGACGATCAGTCCAGCGCCCACGCGTAGACGAGCGTCGCGGCGAGGCCGAGCGCGCTGCGGCCGGCATGGAGCTTCCCCCAGGTCTCGACCAGTGCGCGGGTCGCGGCATCGGCTGCCTCCGGTCGGGTCGCCTCGAGGCGCTTGTTGACGGGCAGGATGACCAGCAGGGTGTAGGGCCAATTGGCGAAGATCAACAGCGCCCCGCCCATCCAGCGCCAGTCGTGCGTGAGCCAGAATGCCAGCAGTCCGAACAGCGCCGACGCGAGCGCCAGACTGGCCTGCATGGCAAAGCCGCGCGCGTAGCTCGGCTTCCACTCCGCGAGCAGCGCTTTGTTGTCGAGGGAAAGCCGCGCCGGCTGTTCCGCTAGGTTGATGTAGACCGCGGCGCCGGTGAAGACCGCGGCCGTCGCGAGCGCGAGCTCCTTCACCATGAAGCTTTCGAGGGCCATGCCGATGCTACGAGCGCTGCAGTCGCGGCCTCAGGCCTGCTCGGGCCAAACAATCTTCCGCTCCATGATCTCGTGCCAGGAATATGGGCATTCGTGCGGGAAAATGTCCTCCTCGAGAAGGGTCTGCGCCGCCGCCTCGATACGGGCAATTTCGTAACCCTCGCTCGTCGCTTCGTCGATAAGGGGCTGGAGCCCGGGGTTCTTCCGGAGCACTTTCGACACGTGTTTGCGTTGTACCGCGATGCTCGAGCTCCAACTGCGTGAACGACGCTCAGGCTGATGATCCCATTTCAGCAGGTGCAGCAGGATAATGCGAAGAGCACTTTCGAGTTTCTCATATTGTTCATTGCCCACGTCGTCGAGCTCCTCGGCGATGTTGTGCGCGTCGATCTCGGCAATTCGGCCGGCACGCAGCAAGGCCGCCTGCTCGACCGCCCAACTGTAGAGGTCGCGGTCATAGCGCGCGGGCCCATGTCCCGGGTGAGCCCGATCTTGCTTTGAACTCCCGGTCCGGTCGTCCATCATCGGAACCTCCGATAGCTCTCAATTGCCCAATATATCCCTGCTCACGATCAGCCGCATCACCTCGTTGGTGCCTTCGAGAATCTGGTGCACCCGCAGATCCCGCAACACGCGCTCGATCGGATGGTCGCGCAGATAGCCGTAGCCGCCGTGGAGCTGCAGGCAGCCATTGACCACGTCGAAACCGGTATCGGTCGCCAGCCGCTTGGCCATCGCCGCCAGCCGCGTGGCGTCGGGGGCGCGGTTATCGAGCGCCGTCGCCGCGCGGTAGAGCATCAGCCGCGCCGCCTCGAGCTCGGTCGCATAATCGGCAACGCGAAAGCCGAGCGCCTGGAAGTCCGCAAGCCGGGTGCCGAACTGTTTCCTCTCCTTCATATAGGCGACGGTACGGTCGAGGCAGAATTGCGCGCCACCCAGCGAGCAGGCCGCGATGTTGAGCCGTCCGCCGTCGAGTGCGCTCATCGCGATCTTGAAGCCCTGGCCCTCGACGCCGATGCGGTTCGCGACCGGCACCCGGCAACCTTCGAAAATCACCGCCGCGGTCGGCTGCGAGTGCCAGCCGAGCTTCTTTTCCTTGGCGCCGAAGGAAAGACCGGGCGTGCCGTTCTCGACCAGCAGGCAGGAAATGCCGCGCGGTCCTCCCTCCCCGGTCCGCGCCATCACCAGATAGACGTCGGAAGCGCCGCCGCCGGAGATGAACGCCTTGGCGCCGTCGAGCACATAGTGGTCGCGCTCGAGCGCGCCACGGGTTTTCAGGCTGGCGGCGTCGGAGCCCGCGTCCGGCTCGGTCAGGCAGTAGCTGCCGAATTTCGCCATGCGGCAGAGGTCGGGAAGCAAGCGCTGCCGCAGCTCGCTCGAGCCGTAGGCATCGATGATCCATGCCACCATGTTGTGGATCGAGATATAGGCGGCGGTCGAAGGGCAGCCCTGCGCCAATTCCTCGAAGATCAACACGGCGTCGAGCCGCGTCAGCGCCGAGCCGCCGAGATCGGCGCCGACGTAGATGCCGGCAAAGCCGAGCGCGGCTGCCCGACGCAGCGTGTCGACCGGGAAGATTTCGTCCTCGTCCCACTGGCGGGCAAAGGGCAGCATCTCCTCGCGCGCAAAGGCGCGGGCGGTGTCCTTTATCGCGCGTTGCTCCTCGCTGAGCTCGAAGTCCATCCGCGGCGATCTCCCTTGGCCCCAGCACCGATAGTGGCGACGGAAATGCCCGTCAACGCTTGCCGCGGCAGTGGCGAGCCCTTCCCGGAACGGCTAAAAAGAACTGCCGTCAGCTGGAGCGTCGCCATGGCCCTCAAATACGGCCGCCCGATCGAAACCCGTCTCTCCCCCGTCGAGACCAGGGTCGAAAGCGACAGCGCTTTCAAGCTCTCGACCCGCCCCCGCCGCAACCGCAAGGCGGAGTGGGCGCGACGCATGGTGCGCGAGAACGTGCTCACCACCGACGACCTGATCTGGCCGCTCTTCCTGGTCGAGGGGACGAAGACGCGCGTGCCGGTCGCTTCCATGCCGGGCGTCGAGCGGCTGTCGGTCGACGAGGCGGTGCGCGAGGCGGAGCGAGCGGCCGGGCTCGCCATCCCCTGCCTCGCCTTGTTTCCCTATACCGACCCGGCGTTGCGCGACGAGGACGGCGGCGAGGCGCTCAATCCCGACAACCTGGTGTGTCGCGCCATCCGCGCGATCAAGAAAGAGGTGCCGGAGGTCGGCGTGCTGTGCGACGTGGCGCTCGACCCATATACCAGCCACGGCCATGACGGGCTCCTACGCGGCGGCACGATCGTCAACGACGAGACGGTCGCGGTGCTGGTGCAACAGGCGCTGGTCGAGGCCGAGGCCGGCTGCGACATCATCGCACCCTCCGACATGATGGACGGCCGCGTCGGCGCCATCCGCGCCGCGCTCGATCGCGCCGGCTTCACCGACGTTTCGATCATGGCCTATGCGGCGAAATACGCCTCCGCCTTCTATGGGCCGTTCCGCGACGCGGTCGGCTCGTCGGCGACGCTCGTCGGCGACAAGCGCACCTACCAGATGGATCCGGGGAATACCGACGAGGCGCTGCGCGAGGTCGAGCTCGACCTTGCCGAGGGCGCCGACATGGTCATGGTCAAGCCCGGCATGCCCTATCTCGACGTGCTGCGCCGGGTGAAGGACGCCTTCGGCGTCCCGACCTTCGCGTATCAGGTATCGGGCGAATATTCGATGATCATGGCGGCAGTCCAGAACGGCTGGCTCGACGGCGAGAAGGCGATGATGGAGAGCCTGATCGCCTTCAAGCGCGCCGGCGCCTGCGGCGTGCTCAGCTACTTCGCCCGGCGCGTCGCGGAGAAGCTCAAGGGCGCATAGCGGGCGTTCCTCGGGCCACTGACTGCGCCGATCAACGATCATGCCGGGAATGCCCTCGGATGATGATCATCGACTCGCAGGTGCACGTGTGGCCGGCGGACCGGCCGGATCGGCGTCTCGGCCCTGGCGTCGGCGACCGCAAGCCCTATGGCTACCGTGAGCTCGTCGCCGACATGGACCGCGCCGGCGTCGACCGCGCCATCCTCGTGCCGCCGTCGTTCGACCAAGACCGCAACGATTACGCGATCGAAGCGGTGCGCAAGCATCCCGACCGGTTCGCGATCATGGGCCGCGCGCCGCTCAAGACCGGCGCCGGCAAGGATTTGCTCGCGGGCTGGCGGAAGCAGCCCGGCATGCTGGGCGTGCGACTCACCTTCCACCGCGATGCCGACCGGCCGTGGCTCACCGACGGCACCGCCGACTGGTTCTGGGCGGAGGCGGAGCGCCATGGCATCCCGGTCATGGTGCACGCTCCGGAGCGGCTCGCCGAGATCGGCGCGATCGCGGCCCGCCACCCCGAGCTCACCATCATCGTCGACCACATGGGCTTTGCGCGCGCGACCATGGACGACAAGGCCGAACCCGCGGCCGAGCGCATGATCGCGCTCGCGCGCCATCCCAACATTTGCGTGAAGGTATCGGCGCTGCCCTGCTTCTCGACGCAGCCCTACCCGTTCGAGAATCTGCGCGAGCCGCTCTGCCGCGTGATCGAGGCGTTCGGCCCGCGCCGCTCGTTCTGGGGCAGCGACATCACCCGCGTGCCGGCGACCTGCAGCTACCGGGAGGCGGTGACCCATTTCACCGAGGAACTCGGCTTGTCATCCGGCGATCTCGAATGGATCATGGGGCGCGGCCTGGCGGAATGTCTGCGCTGGCCGATCACGCAAGGGAGGAAGCAATGATCCGCAAGATAGTCTGGTCGACCGCCGTTGTGCTGTTGGCCTGCTCCACCGCCTCGGCGTCGGATATCCGCCGGGTGGTGACCGGCATCGACGCCGGCAACAAGGCGATCGCCCTGTTCGACAGCCGCCTGACGCTCAAGCCCGGGAAATCCGGGAATCCGGCGGTCAATCTGTGGATCACCGATTCTTCGCCGCCCGGATTCTCGAAGGACGACGCCGCCTTGAAGCCGATCGGCCTGTCGCCGCCGGACAACGGCACCGCGATCCGCGTGGTCGAGTTTCCGCCGCTCGATCCGGCCGCGGAAGCAAAGATGGACCCGGATTTGATGATGAAGGTGGTCGGCGACCACGCTCCGGCGCGCGGCCTGCCCGTCAAGCATCCGCTGATGCACCGCACGCGCACCGTCGACTATGCGGTCATCCTGTCCGGCGAGATCGACATGATGCTCGACGACACGACCGTGCACGTCAAGGCGGGCGACGTCGTGATCCAGCAGGCGACCAACCACGCCTGGATCAATCGCGGCAAGGAGCCCTGCCGTGTCCTGTTCGTGCTGATGGATTCCAAGCAGCCGTAATCGTCGGCCGCGTCTTTTCCGCGGCGGACGACCGAGGCCGCTATTGCAGCTTGACGCCGGCGGCGGCCTCCGCCCAAGTCTTGAGGTCGGCGGCGATCAGGGCGGCGAACTCCTGCGGCGAATTGCCGAGGGGATCGGCGCCGAGGCTCGCCAGCCGCCCGACGAAATTCGCATCCTTGGTCGCGCGCGCCATTTCGGCGGCGATCTTCTCGATGATCGGCTTCGGCGTGCCGGCCGGCGCCATCAGCCCGTTCCAGGTGATCGCCCGGTATCCGGGATAGCCCGACTCGGCGACCGTCGGCACGTTCGGCAGCTGCGGGGCGCGCCTGTCGCTCGACACCGCGAGCGCCCGGATCTCCCCGCTCGCCAGGTGCGGCAGGGCGTCGGACAGATTCGAGAACATGGTCGGCAGGTGGCCGGCCACGACGTCGGTCAGCGCCGGCGCATTGCCGCGATAGCTGACATTGGTCATCTCGATCCCCGCCCGCTTGAGGAACAGCGCCATCGCCAGATGCGTCAGGCTGCCGGCGGCGCCCTCGGCATAGCTGAGCCTGGCGGGCGCACCGCGCACCCAGGCCACGAACTCGCCGACGCTTGTGGCGGGGACATTTTTGTTCACGACCAGGACGAAAGGGTTCGTCCCGATCACGCTGATCGGCGCGAAGTCCTTGACCGGATCGTAAGGCACCTTGGCCAGTGCCGGCTGGATCGCGATCGGCGGCACGACCGCCCATAGCAGCGTGTAGCCGTCGGCCGGGGCGCGGACGACCGCTTCGGCGGCGATCGTGCCATTGCCGCCAACCCGGTTCTCGACGACGAACTGTCGGCCGAACGCGTCGCTCAGCCATTGAGCGGTAAGGCGCGCGAGCACGTCGGCGTTGCCGCCGGCGGCATAGGGGCCGATGATCCTGACCGGTCGTTGCGGCCAGTCCTCCGCGCACGCGAGGCCGCCAAGGCCGAGCGCAGCCGCGAGGACCAATGACGCGATCCCAAGCCCGGCGCGCAAGCCGATCCGCCGCATGTCCGACCCCTCGGTCCGTGATCTCGTCGTTTGATCCGGCGCTCCGGATCAACGCGCGCATCAGGATGCCCGGTCCGATACCGGTCGGCAACGCCGGAAGCGTCAGGCCGCGGGAGAGCGGGGCTGCGACAAAAAGGCCCCGGCGGACCGGGGCCTTCTGCTTCGTCCTCGGCGGCGGCGATCGGCGCCCGCCGCTCTCGTTTAGCCCATTGCGCGATGCAGCGCCCGTTCAGGCGTTGCGGTCAGGGCGCCGTGCTCAGTAGTCGCACACCCAGACCCGCTGCAGGCCGTAGGCCGTCGGCACCCAGCGCCAGCACGAATAGCCGGCGTAGGCTCCATAGGCTCCGACGCCGATGAACGACCCACCAAAGAAACGGCGGTGCGGAAAGAACGCGCGGTGGGCAAAGACCGGTCGGTGGACGAACCCGCCGTGGAAGCCGCCGACGTGCGCGCGGGCAAAACCCCCGTGAAAGCCACCGCCGTGGAAGCCACCGCCGTGAAAGCCGCCGCCGTGAAAGCCGCCCATGCGCGCATCCGCCAAGGTCGGGGCGACAATCAACACGGCCCCGATCACGGCCGCCGCGGCGAGAGAGGCCAGTTTTTTATGAACCATGGCTATAATCCTCCTTTGGACACATCGCTCCAGTTGCTTCATGGTAAAGCTCGCCGGATGAATTGAACCTGAACGGGCCAGCCCGGTCCGTTCACGATTCTGTCACCGCCTATGCGTCCAACATGGCGGCGCTGCTCAAATACGTGCCGGTGTCGCAGGTCCTGTTCGGCTCCGACTACCCTTATGTCGGTGGCAGAGAACCTCGCCGACCTGCATGCGGCCGGATTGGCGGCGGCCGAGCTCGAGGCGATCGAGCGCGAGAACGCAGTTGCCCTGATGCCGCGGTCAACGGGTAGGATTCCGTCTCCGGGAGCGGCGGGGTCTCTCGTTTGCCGAGATAAACGAGATATCCGCCGGCCGGCGCTCAGGCCGCCTCGAGCAGGGTTTGCACCTTCGGCCACGGATCGGGCGCTAGATTTCTGAACGGGGCCCAGTCGGCTTCCGACATGCGGTCGAAGATCGCGGCCTTGACCGACGGCCGCGCGCGCACGCGTGCCCACCATTCGGCGATGGCCGGGTATCGCCCCCACATTTCGCCGAGCTTGAGCAGCTCGAGCCGCAGGATATAGGGGATCACGGCGCAGTCCGCATTGAAAAAGCTCTCGCCCGCCAAGTACGCGCCGTGTTTCAGCGAGTCGGCCATCCACGTGAGCAGCTTGTTGTGATGCGCCAGCGCCTCGGTCGCGAACTCGGAATCGAGCCCGTGCTCGATCACGCTGCGTTTGTACTGCGCGCGGCGCTTGAGCGGCGTCTTGTCGACCTCGGCCCGCCATGCCGCGGGCGTCATCTTCAGGAACGCAGGGCGGAACGCGGTTGCGAACGTCAGGATCATGCAGGAGTTGTGCACATATTCGTCGATCAGCTTGTTGTACATGCGCACACGGTGGCGTTGGCGCGGCTCCTTCGGCATCAACGGCGGCTCGGGGAAGACCTCGTCGAGGTAATAGAGGATCAGCGACGATTCGATGATCGGCTCGCCGTCGTGGATCAGCGTCGGCACGACGCCGCTCGGATTGAGCTTCAGATAGGCGGGCTCGTGCTGATCCCCGCGCAGCGTCATGAGGTGGTCCCGGGCCCCCTGCCCCTTCTCGTTCAACGCGATGCGAACCTTCTGGGCGCAGACCGAATTGATGCTGTGGTAGAGCTCCAGCATGTCGTCCTCCCGCTCACGCTGCGCGCCGCGCGCTCGCGCGGCCGTCCAAAATCGATCGGCGTTCCCTCGGGATCGATCCGGATTCGATCGAGTCCGGCGATCGACCGTCAATCGATGACGTAGTAGCCCGCCGTCACCCCGCCGGCAACGGCCGGCCCCTGCTCGAGCGCCTTCAATGCTTTGTCGTACACCGTAACGTGATCATCGCGACCCTTGCGTTGGTGGTCCGGCTCGGGGCTAAATTGTGAGTAAGCACGGGAGACGAAAACCAAGGCAAGAAAAACAACGGAAGGGCGTCTTTCCAAATCATCAGCTGTCGGTGCTCATGACCGTCGCCGCATCGCAATCGATATGCAGGCCGACCACAGACGGGGCCGAGCGGGCGTTTGCGCTTGGTCTCGGTCTAACCAACGAATGCAATCTTGGCTGCGCGTTTTGCTACCGCGATCCGACGCGGCGCGACCGCCTTTCGGTCGAGCAGGTTCGCGCGGTCATCGAGAGCCTGCCGGTGCGATCAGTCAATCTCGGCACCGGCGAGAACGGGATGCATCCGGATTTCGGCGAGGTGCTCCAATATCTGCGAGGCGAGCCGATCAAGCTGACGATCACCTCGAATGGCCATTCGATCGAGCTGCTCGAGGATTCCCAGGTTACGGCTTTCAAGGACGTCGAATTCTCGCTCGATTTTCCGACCGAGGCGGAACAGGACGGACAGCGCGGCGCGGGCAACTGGCGTCTCATCCATGAACAGGCGGCCCGTTGCTGCAGGCTCGGCGTACCGGTCACGTTCATAGCGGTGATGATGCGATCGAATTTCGATCGGCTCGCTGCGATCGCCAAGATCGCCAAGTCCTACGACGCGCCGTTGCGCATCAACGTCTATCAGTCCGTTCGCTCGGATGCGTTCGCGTTGACCTACGAGGAATATTGGAACGGGTTCGAGGCGCTGTTCGCGCACACCGATGCGATCGCGATCGGCGAGCCGCTCCTGCGCGCCATGGCCGGCCTGCCGCCGCGGCGCGGGGGCTGCGCGGTGGCGACCGTGCGCGTGACGCCGCGGGCGACCGTGCAGCCGTGCGTCTATTGGCCGGGTGCCGGCGCGCCGCTCGCCGTCCTGCTCGATCTTGGTTCCGCCGTCACTGGCACGGAACCGTTCACGCAGGCGCGCTCGGTGCCGCCGACCTGCGCGCGCTGCAGTCACGTCGCGGCGTGCGGCGGGGGATGCGCCGGCCGGCGGCGACTGCTCGACGCTCTCGATCAGCCCGATCCCTACTGCCCGGTCGTTCGCGGTGATGCCCGCAGGCTCGACGTTCGCATGGCGGCGAGCCGCGAGCTGCCCAAGCTCGAGAGCTCCTGCACGACGATCGTGATGGCGCGCTAGGAAGGCGGCGGGGTACCGGATGCCGAAGATACCGCGCGTCGTGACCGGCCCGGCGCTTTGCGTTGCCCTGATGGCAGCCGCCGCGGTTCTGGGTCCGACCGGTCGCAATGCCGCGGCGCCGGCGGATCGCAACATCGCAGCCGAATCGCGGTTCAGCGTGATGAATCCATCCGCGCAAGTCGATTTGGTCCAGCTCGTAGTCGACTTCGAGCCCGGCGCATGGACCTCGCTCCATACCCACGGCGGTCAGGCCATCAACCTCGTGCTCGAAGGAGAGATAACGTTGCGGCACGGCGGCATGGATCATCCGTACCAAGCCGGACAGTCCTGGACCGACAGCACCACCCAGGTTCACGCCGCCGGCAACACCGGATCGGGCAAGGCCCGCCTGCTCACGAATTTTCTGTTGCCCGCGGGTGCGCCGCAAATCACCGTCGTGCAGGAATCGCAGTTCGGACCGGCGGTCACCTATGAGGCAAAGTTTCCGCTGCCGCCACTTCCGGCGGATTCCGAGATCGTGCAGCAGGTGATCGATCTCGCTCCCGGCTCGCGCACCGAGCGGACCTACCATAGGTTTGCCGCGGGCCTCGTGGTGGAGGGCGAAGTGCGAATCGGCGCGGAGCGCAAGTCGTATAAACCCGGCGATGCCTGGACGGCGCCAGCGAGCTCGGTGATCACGGTAGACAACAGCGCGCCCCGGCAGGCGCGGGTGTTCATCAGCCATCTGGTGCCGAGAGGAGCGGCTCCCTAGCGCGCGCTGGCAGGACGGGACCCGACTTTCCCGCGGCGGGCCGCAGCGCGCAGCTTCTACGCGGGCTTGCGCACCGCGAGCACCCGCCGGATGGTCGCGAGCAGGCGCTCGAACTCGATCGGCTTGGTATCGAACTCATCGCATCCGGCGGCCAGCGCCTTTTCGCGCGAGCCGGCCAGCGCATGCGCGGAGAGCGCGATGACTGGAATATCGCGCGTTTGCGGACTGCGCTTGAGATGCCGCGTCGCCTCCCAACCATCCATGCCGGGCATCTCGAGATCCATCAAGATGACGTCCGGCCGCTCGGCCGCGGCCATCGCGCAGCCTTTCTCGCCGTCCTCCGCCGCCAGAACCTCGAATTCATCGAGCAGCTCGAGCCGCATCTTGAGCATATAGACGTTGTCGTCGTTGTCTTCGACGTAGAGGACCTTGATCACGATGCTGCTTCCATCCCCAGATCGACCGGCACGGTGCGGTGCACGAGCCGGCGGATGCCCTCGACCAGCTCGGCCGGCCGGAACGTGTCCTTCACCAAGACCGACTTGACACCGGAGTTGAGACGCTCGCGGTCGTTGGCGTCGAGGTCGCGCGCGGTGATGACGATGACCGGGATGTCCCGCCAGCCCGCCTCTTTCTGCAAGGCGGCGACGACGGCGAAGCCGTCCATCTCCGGCATCATCAGATCGAGCAGGATCACGTCCGGCTTGTCGGTTTGCAGGCGGGCCAGCGCCTGCCGTCCGTTTTCCGCCTCCTGCACGATCCAGTGCTGGCCTTCGAGCCACCCGCGCACCCGCTCGCGCTGGATCGCATCGTCCTCGACCAGCAGCACTTTGGTCGCTCGGGCGGGCGCCCGGAAACGCCCGACCAGCCGGTGCAGCCGCTCGCGATCGATCGGCTTGGTGAGATAGCCGGCGGCGCCGAGCGCGACGCCGCGGCGGTGCTCATCGAGGATCGTCACCATGATGACCGGAATCTCGGCGAGCTCGCTGTCCTGGCGCAGCGCCGCCAAGACCGACCAGCCGTCAAGATCGGGCATCATCACGTCGAGCGTGATCGCGGTCGGCCGCAGCTCCTTGGCGAGCTTGAGCCCTTCGAATCCGCCGGCCGCGGTCGCGACCGAGAACCCCCCGGCCTTGAGATGATCCGATATCAGCTCGCGCGCGGTGGGGTCGTCGTCGATGACCAGCACGCACTCGGCGCCCGGCGCGCGGCTGCCGTCGGTTGCGCCCTTCGCCGGGGCGTCGGCGCCGCCCGGCAGGCGGACGGTGAAGACCGAGCCCTTGCCCGGCTCGCTCGTGACCGTCACGTCGCCGCCCATCATGCGCGCGAGCTTGCGGGTGATGGCAAGCCCGAGGCCGGTGCCGCCATAACGCCGGGCGGTCGAGGAATCGGCCTGGGTGAATTCCTCGAACAGCTTTCCCTGCTGCTCCGGCGTCATCCCGATGCCGGTATCGGCCACGGCGAACTCGATCCAGGTGCGTCCGTCGACGATCTTGTTGACGCGCAGCTTCACCTCGCCCTGCTTGGTGAACTTGCAGGCGTTGCTCAACAGGTTGAGCAGGATCTGCCGCAGCCGCATCGGATCGACCGTCAGCGGGACAAGGCTCTCCTGCACTTCGACGACCAGGCGATTCTTGTTCTGCTCCGCCAGCTGGCGGGCGGTGCCGACGACGTCGTCGACCAGCGGCGCCAAGGACACCGACTCCAGACTGAGCTCGAGCTTGCCGGCTTCGATCTTCGAGAGGTCGAGCACCTGGTTGATCAGGCCGAGAAGATGGGTGCCCGCGCGGTGCACCCGGCGCAGCGGCTCCGCCGCCTTCTCGGTGCCGAAGCGCGCCGCGTTGGTGACCATCATCTCGGTCAGCCCGATGATGGCGTTGAGCGGCGTGCGCAGCTCGTGGCTCATGCTGGCGACGAACTGCGACTTGTGCTGGCTCGCCAATTCGAGCTGGCGGCTCTTTTCGTCGATCTCGCTGAACAGACGCGCGTTCTGGATCGCCAGCACCGACTGGGCGGCGAACGTACGCAAGAGATCGATCGTGCTCTTGGGAAATTCGCCCGGCGCCTTGCGCCGCACCACGAGCGCGCCCATGACCTCGTTGAAGCGCATCAGCGGGATCAGCAGCCGCGCCCGATATCCGGCGCGCAACATGATTTCGTTCGCGGTTATGGGCGGCTCGGCTTCGATGTCGGGGATCTGCACCGGTTCTCCCTGCTTCCCCGCCTCGGCTACCGCGCCCGAGATATCGATGTGGTGGTCCTTGAGAGCGGCGATCAAGTCGTCGCTCATGCCATAATTGGCTTCCAGCCGAAACTCCTGCTGCACCTCGTCGTGCACGTAGATCGACCCGGCGTCGGTGTCGGAAAGCTGGACCGCCTTGGCGACGATGGTCGAGAGCACGATCTGCAGGTCGAGCGTGGAATTGACCGCCTGCGTCACTTCGCCGAGCGCCCGCAACTCCTCGACCGATTGCCCGAGCTCGTCCGTCCTGGCGCGCAACTCGTTCAGCAGTCGGACGTTCTCGATGGCGATGACCGCCTGACTGGCAAAATTCGTCACCAGCTCGACCTGTTTCTCGCCGAACGGGCGGACCTCCTGGCGGAAGATGACGATCGCGCCGATCAAATTGTCGTCCTTGAGCATCGGCACGGCGACGAACGTGCGCACGCCGCCGAGCTCGACGGCGGCGGTCCGCAGCGGATCGGCCCCGCTAACCGAAAGGTCCGCGGCGTCGGCGACCTGAACCGTCTGGCGCGTCTTCACCAGCCGCTCGAGTCCGGTACCGGGTCCGGGATGGTGCGGCGCGCGTCGCAAATAGGCCTCGAGCTCCGGCGTCACGTCGAGCATGGCGTCGGCATGCAAGGCGTCGCCGTCGTAGCGAAGAAGAACGCCGAACTTGGCCTCGCAGATGCGCGTGGCGTTGCCGAGAATGGTCTCGAAAACGGGAGCGAGATCGCCCGACGAGCGGCTGATGACACCGAGCACCTCCGAGGTCGCGGTCTGCTGCTCCAGCGACTCGGTTAGCTCGTGGGTGCGCTGCTCGACCTTCTTCTCGAGGCCGGAGTAGGATTCCTGCAGCTCCCGCGCCATGTCGTTGAACTGGTCGGCGAGCACTTCGAGCTCGTCTCCGGTCTTGATCGCGATGCGCTGGCCAAGGTCGCCACTGCCGATGCGCGCGGCGCCCGCCCGCAGCGCCTGGATCGGGCCGACCATGCGGCCGGCGAGGAACATTCCGGCGAGCACGGCAAAGAAGAGCGCGGCGAGCAGCACCAGACCGAGCCGCTGCAGGGCGGCGTAGAGCGGCGCGTAGGCCTCCGCGGCCGGCAGCTCGACGAAAACCAGCCAGCCGAGCGGCGCCACCGGCGCATAGGCGGTGAGCACGTTGCGCCCTTCGATGTTCTGGCTTTCCTGCACCGTTTCCGAGGGGCCGCCGCCCGCGCCGGCGCGCGCCGCCCGCACCTGCGCAAGCTTCGACATGTCGGTGTTGCGCAGCACCAGGCTGATGTCGGGATGCGCGATCAGGCGTCCCTGCGCGTCGACGACATAAGCGTGGCCGCGCTCGCCGACCTTGATCTGCGAGACCACGTCCCAGATCAGCTTGAGATTGACCTCGGCGACGCTGACGCCGGCGTCGCGCCGGGTGCCGGCGATGGCGAGCGTCATGTACGGCTCGGATTCCCGGCGAAAATAGACCGGACCGTAGTAGACCTTGTGCGCCACCGCTTCCGTGAACTTGGGATCGCCGGAGAGGTCGCTGCCGCTCGCCACCACGTCCATGGCGAGACGGGACACCCGCAGCCGCTCCTTGCCGGTCGCGTCGAGCTGCGCCAGCTCGGTGATCGCGGGCACCTGGCGCAACAGCCGCAACGCGTCGAAGCGCCGCTGCTCGATCGACCCCGCCGACCATGGCAGCTGCGTCGTCCAGCCGAGCTGGCTCTCGATCTCCTTGATGAACTGGCCGATCTTGGCGGCCGCCGCTTCCGCCTGCTCGCGCTGGATGCGGATGAGCGATGCCTTGTGCTCCTGATAATAGAACAGGACGTCAAAAACGCCGTTCGACAATAGCGCGACGCAGACCACCGCCACGAACAGCGCAACGTATTTGGTGAACAGGCGGCGGCGGGTCTTGGGGACGTGCGCTGCGGGCGAGGTTTGGTGCGGCGCGCCGTCGTCCGGCGGGCGCTTCGAGACGAACAGGCGCTTGACGAAACCGCGAATCCTCATTCCCCCCACTGTACCAAGGCCAGGCCGGATTGTATCGCGCGCCAGGATGCGTGCCCGGGTCATTCAATCACCCTGTCGGCGCGGGCGACCAGGGTCGTTGCCAAGTCGAGGCCGAGCGCATTGGCGGTGTTGAGATTGATCACCAACTCGAACGTCGTGGGTTGTTCGACTGGCAGGTCGCTCGGGTTGGCGCCTTTGAGAATGCGGTCGACATAGGTCGCCGCGCGTCGATAGAGCGCCGGCAGGCTTGGACCGTAGGACATGAGCCCGCCGCTGTCCACATATTCGGAATATTGCGAAAAAATCGGCAGCGCATGCTGCGCCGCGAGCTGCACGACCGGCGTATGCAAGGCGGCCATGACCGGATCGTCGATCACCATGACCGCGACCGCGTGTCGCCGGACCGCGGATGCGAAGGCGTCGTCGAGCTCGCCTCGTTCGTACACGCCGATATCGTCGAGCTCGAGGCCGAGGTGACCCTTCACGCGCTCCATTTCCTGAACGACGAGGGCCGCGCCCGGGCTGCGCCTGTTCCACAGCACCGCCACGCGCTTCGCTCCGGGCAGCACCTCCTTGACCAACGCCAATCGCTTTCCGCTCAAATCGGACGCGATGGTGCTGATCCCCGTGACATTGGCGCTGGGCCGGGCGAGGTTCGCGACGACGCCGAGCCCGACCGGATCGGGGACTTGGACGAACACCACCGGGATCGCCCCGGTCGCCTCCTTGGCCGCGAGCGCGGGCGCGACCGGTGCGGCCACGACGAGGTCGACGGGGAGCCCGACGAGCTCGGCGGCGAGGCGGGGGAGCGGCTCGACGGCGCCCTCGGAGAATCGCCACTCGATCGCGAGATTGCGCCCCTCCACCCACCCGAGCTCGCGCAGGCCCTGCTGAAACGCCCGGAACAGGGGCGTCGGGTGGGCATGGGCTGCGCCCTGGGACAGCACCCCGAGGCGCCGAACCTTCGCCCCGGGCTCCGCGACCGCCGGCCGCAACCATGGCGCCGACGATGCGGCCGCGCCCAGAAGGCCGCGAAGGAATAGCCGCCGATTGACCTGGTAGGAAACCTCAACGGAGGACATTTTCTTTATTCGACCCATCCCCTGATTGCGCCCCGCTTATTCCGGCAACAACAATTACGACAGCCAGCGCGAAGCTCCCCATCGCAGGTTGCGACGAGGTGGCTCTTTGCAGGCTGAATCGCAGGGGCGACTGTGGCTCGGAACCGAGCCGCAGTCCTTGGGACAGATCTGAATCGTTCTGAATCGATCTTAAGCCCGAGCGGCGGCGGGCACCCCTGATCTACCTCCTCGCACGATCAGGGACGGCATCATCTCAATATCACACGCTGTAGTTGACACGCTTTCTTATGCGGCGCTGGGGCTTCACGAAGCGTCCCGGCAATAGAGCCTGTGCACATCGGTGCTGTTGTTGGTCGGAACGCAGTATTGCGATACTCGGGTGCTTTGCTCTGCTCCCGTTCGGATTTGGACGTGCGAAGGCGTCGCGAGCGCGAGCGCAAGCGCCATTGTCGTCGCGTATTGCATCGTTTTCATCGGTCGCACCTCGATGCTGCAGGGGGGAGCGGCCGGCCCGAGCCGGCCGCATTGAAGGTCAAGTCGAGCTTCATCCGAAACCGTCGCCGAATAGCAGCTCACCAGTTGTCGGTCCGGTACCACTCGCGCAAGGGATATCCCCCATACGTGCCGCCGGGGCTTTGCGTCGACTGGCCGGCGTCCCGGCGCTCGTTCGGCGCGGCGGTCGCGGACTGGATGGAAGCCGGGGCGATGATGAGGGTGGCCAGAGCCAGAGCGGTGATGAGCGTTTTCATGACAAATCTCCGTTCGGACCAGCGTCCGTCGTTCGTGCATGAGCGGACTATGCCCGCGTGCGAGCGCCATGTACTTAAGCGGGCCTGAATTGTTCTGATTTGTCCTGATGCTTGCACGAAGAATTCGGCCGACATCGGCCGCCGTCCGTCGGCGCTGCGCCGCGGCGGGCAGGCTTCCGAGGTCAATGCTCGAAATGAAACTCGAGGATCGACGTGCCGTCCTTGACCGAGGTGCGCACCCGATCGGCGTTGCGGCGCAACAGAAAGCCGGCCAGCCGCCGATAGCCGTCCTCGGTCTCCATGATCTCGCGATCGGTGGGCCGCTCGTCCGACAGCTCGAGCGGCGCGCCCCGATAGGCGATCTTCACATCGAGGTTGAATTCGTCGAAGCGCGCCTCGACCGTGACCGGCCCCTCCGGCTCGCAGTTCTCGCGGATCGTCTCGATCGCCTGGTTGATGCCGAACGATACGCGGACCATCACGTCGGGACGGGCGCCCCACTCGCGGCCGGCGCCGGCGAAGAATTCGTCGACCTGTGCGGCGGCATCGGGTGCCGCCGCATCGAGCGGCAGCGTCACCCGTTGGCGCTGCCCCAAACGGAAGATCCCGTTGAGCAGCAATGCTGCAACGGTGCCGAGAACGATCGACGAGCTCACGATCGGCTGCAGGCCCGCCGGGATATCGGCGGCAAAGCCCGGAACGATCTCCGCCGCCACGCCGCTCGCAATGGCAAGGCCGATCACGATCGTGCGCCGCGCGTCGAGCATGCGCGAGGTGATGGTCTGCAGCCCGCTGATCAAAACGAAGCAGGACGAGAACAGCAGCGCCGCGCCCATCACCGGACGCGGCATCAGGATGAGCGAACCGGTGAGCGACGGAAAGAAAGCGAGCACGATCAGAATTCCGCCGATGGCGAATCCGATCACCCGGCTGCTGACGCCGGTCGCCGCCTGCAGGCCGATGTTCGCCGTCGACGGCGAGAGCCCCAGCGAGCCGACCAGGCCCGCCAATACGTTTCCGAGCCCGTTGGCGAGCGAGCCCCGGCTGATCGACCCCATCTCGGCGCGCACCCATTCCGCGTCGTTGATGCGCTGGCAGGCGGTGACGTCGCCGATTCCCTTGAGCGTGACCGCGAGCGCCGCGATGGCGAACGGCGCAAGCATCGCCGGCGAGAACGACCAGCCGCCGTAATCCAAGCGCGGCACCGCGAAGAAGGACAGCTGCGAGAGCATGCGATAGTGCTCCATCGGAAGGAGCCCGGTGGCGACCGCCGCGGCATAGCCGATCGCCATGCCGATGATCGTGCAGTAGACCCGGGCCGGACCCTTGCCCCAGACGTTCAAGCCGACGGTGGTCGCGAGCGTGAGCGCTCCCACGAGCCAATAGTCCCGGCCGACCGGCTCCCTCGCGCCGACTCCCATGATGTAGCGACAGCCGATGGCCGCGACGCTGGTTCCAACGAAGAACACCACGAGGCCGCCGATCTCCGGCGGCAGCAGCGGGCGCACGCGCCGCAACATCGGCGACAACGCCGACTGGACGGCACCGGCGACCATGGTCATGCCGAACACGAGCGGCAGACCGCCGAGCTTCAAGGCGGCGATCGACGGCTCGAGAAAGATCTCGGTATGGCAGGAGGGACAAAGAAATCGGCTGCCGACCGGTCCGGCGGGCAACGATTGAAGAATCGCGGCGATGCCGAGCGCGATCATCGCGAGACTGAGCATGTTCACGGAAGCTTCCGGCGACAGTCCGGCCAACTGGATCACGAGCAGGGGATAAATGAGCTGGATGCGCAGGAGCCCGACGTGCTGCGTCCCCAGCAAGAAAATCGCGATCGGCGCCGGGACGTCGTCGACCCCGTGAATCAACTCTCCGGGCTTTTTCTTCGCCGGCCGCGCGCTGCGCAGGAGCCTGAGCCATGGGCCCAGCACAAAGGAATTGTCCAATATCCTGTCCAGCACCTTCGCCGAAATTCGCACAGACCGACCGGGAGCGGGCGTGCCGGGATCGCTCATGCCCGTCACTGCCGCAGCTTGCCGATCCCGTCAGCCTGGGTCTGGCAGATCAGAAACTGCTCGGTGAAGGAGCCGATCTCGAACAGGCGCCTGACCTCGCCGATCACGCCGCAGAGCGCGAGCTTGCCCTGTTTCTCGGCCGTGGCCCGGTTGGCGATGAGGAGGACGCGGAACCCGGCGCTGCTGATATAGGCGATATTCTTGAGGTCGAGCACGATCGAGGCACGGCCGGCCTGGACCAGCGCGATCAGGCGATCGCCGAATTCCTTTGCGGTCGTGCTGTCGAGCCGGCCATAGGCTTCGACGACGGTGACGCCCTCGGCCGTCTCTTCCACCAGTTTCATGCGCGGCTCCATCGTCAATCCCCGAGCTTCTTGGTCAGTCGCAGCCGATTGATCCCGTCGCGACGCGAATATTCCAGCTGGTCCATCAGGCTTCGCACGAAGTGCAGTCCGACGCCGCCGAGCTCGGTCTCCGAGCGAGGACGGGGCGTCGCCACCGCGAGCGGGTCGAACGGTTTGCCGTCGTCCTCCACGACCACCTCGACGAGGCCGCCTCGCAGTTCCAGGCGAACCGCGATGTCGTGACGTCCGGCATCCCCGTAGCCGTAGGAAATGATGTTATTGAGTATTTCGTCAAGCGATACGTTCAAGGCAACGATGACGCCGTTCGAGAATTGATGCCGGACGCCGAAGTCGTCGACCAACGCCGCCACTCGCGCGAGCTCGGACATGTCGTTGGCAATGCGTATTTCGGCGGAAGCTCCGACCTGCGAGGGAACCGAGGATTCAATGGGCATCGTCGTTCGCGCGGCCAATCGCTGGGAGGCGGAATCGAGGCAACTATAACCCCGACGACGAGCATTTGTCCCGGGTCCGAGCGCAATCCCCGGGGGCTGTTCCGACGATGCTTCACGCGCGCGCTTGCACGACGCAACCCCTCGTTCCCTTCTTTCTTCGCCGAAACCGACTCGAACCGATCGGAATATGCTCGAGCTCACGCCGTCGACGGGTCGAGGCGGCGCACGGCCAGCATGGTGATGTCGTCGAATGCGAGCGCGTCGCCGACGAAGCCGCGGACCGCCTCGGCGACGGATTTCATGATCTCGGCGCTCGACGAAACGGCGGCGCCGCGCAGGACCGCTTCCAGCCGCGCCTCGCCGAACAGCTCTTCGGCCGCATTGTTGGCTTCGGTGACCCCGTCGGTGAAGACGTAAAGACCCTCGCCCGGCGCCAGCAAGATCCGTTCGGTCGGGTAGGTCGCGTCGGGGCTCACCCCGAGGATCATGCCCTTGCCGCCTTCGACCGCCTCGATGCTCGCCGCGTTCAGCCGGTAGGGAGCGTTGTGGCCGGCGTTGCAGAATTCGACCTCGCCGCTCGCCGGCGTGAGCATGGCGAAAAACAGCGTCACGAACATCATGTCGTCGTTGTCGCGGCACAACTCGCGGTTCACCCGCGCGACGATATCGGCCGGCGTCGCCGTTCCGCCGCCCGGCGAGCGCATGAGATCGGTGGCGATGCGGATGAGGCTCTTCGCGCGCGCCATGAACAGCGCCGCCGGCATGCCCTTGCCCGAGACGTCGCCGACCAGGAAGCACAGCTTGCCGTCCTCGGTCACGAAGAAATCGTAGAGATCGCCGCCCACTTCCCGCGCCGGTTCCATGCTCGCGCACAAGTCGATCGGAAACTCCGCGCTCGGCGCCGGAAACGACTGCGGCACCATCGCCATCTGCAGCCGCCGTGCCGCGTCGAGCTCCGCTTCCAGGCGGGCAAGGTGCGCGTCGACCTCGTCGCGCAACCGTTTCTTCTCGAGCGTGGCGCCCAAGCGCGCCTTCAGCAGCACCGGATTGAAGGGCTTGAGCAGATAGTCGACGGCGCCGAGCTCGATGCAGCGCACCACGCTGTTCATCTCGTTGAGCGCGGAGATCATGATCACGGGAAGGCCGCGCAGGCTCGGCTGATCCTTGATCCAGCTCAGCACCTGATAGCCGTCAACCTTCGGCATCATCACGTCGAGCAGCACCAGGTCGAAGGCGTCGGTCCCGAGGCGCGCGATCGCTTGCTCGCCGTCGTGCGCGCTCTCGATATTGGTGTAGCCCTCGAGATCGAGATAGAGCGTCAGGGTGTAGCGGTTGTCGTCGTTGTCGTCGACGACCAGGATGCGGGGCCCCTCTCCCATCGGTCGATCCTCGGTCACCGCTCCCTCTCCGGTCGGTGCTGGAAGGTGGGATCCTAGCATGGGCCCGGGCTCCGAGGTGTGAAGTGTGTTCGCAAGCATCGTATTGCAGCAGGAGTCCGGAAGGGTCGAGGTCTTCGGCTTGGCGCGGCTCGGCTTCGGAAGGGCCGGGAACTTCCAAGTCGACGATCCGACGGGCCGCGACTGTGGCCCCCGGATTGCGGAAGGTCCTTGGCAAAAGGCTGAATCGTCCTGAAATCTCCTGATGCGGAACCCATTCGGCATTCCACCGTCAACCGAATGCGGCTATGAAAGCATGCGCGGGCCGCGCGGCCCGAAAGACCGGGTGAGTGCATGGACATCGCCGTCGAGGAACTCGCGGGCGGCATCACCAAGATAAACCTGCAGGGCCGCTTCGACACCACGGGCGCGGTCGTGGTCGAGTTGCCGTTCAACAAGATCGTCACGGAAAAAACTCGGGTCATCGTGGATCTTTCGGCCGTGAGCTTCCTCGCCTCCTATGCCATCCGCGTGCTGCTGGTCGGCGCCAAGATCGTCGGCGGCAAGGGCGGCCGCCTGGTGATTCTGTGCCCGGACAACAACGTCGCCAAGGTCCTCAAGACCGCGAAAATGGATGCGCTGATCCCGATCCACCAGACCGAAAGCGCCGCCACGGCGGCGCTGGCATCGTGACCGCTATGTCGAGCCTGGCAACAAGTCGGCTGGTTCTGCGCAACGATCTCACCGAGCTCAAGCGGCTCGCCGGCTGGGTCGAAGGCTTGACCCGGCAGGACGTGTCCTCCGACGTTTCGTTCGCCATTGCGTTTTGCCTCGAAGAGGCCGTGGCCAACGTCATCATGTACGGCGCCCCCAAGGGCGATCGGCTGGAGATCGCCGTCGAGCTCGAGCGCGACGCCGGAACGCTGGTCGCCCGCATCGAGGATAACGGCAGGCAATTCGATCCCACCCGAGCGTCGCCGCCGGCGCAACCGGCGTCGCTCGAGGAGGCGAAGGTCGGCAATCTCGGCATCCATCTGGTGCGCAGCTTCGCGCACGACATGGGCTACGAGCGCCGGGACGGCCGCAACCGGCTCACGCTGCGGTTCGTCGAAGCCCAGTCGTAGCCGTCGGGTGACGCCGATGACCGAAGCTCTCGTGTTCGGACCATTCCGCTTGTTGGCCGCGCGGCGCGAGCTGTTGGCCCACGGCGTGCCGGTCGCGCTCGGACAGCGCGCCTTCGAGATCCTGCTGCTCATGGTGAGCCGCCGCGGAGAGCTGGTGACCAAGGACGAACTCATGGCCGAGGTCTGGCCCGGGATCGTGGTGGAGGAGAACAACATTCAGGTCCACGTTTCCGCGCTGCGCAAGGTTTTGGCCACGGCCGGCGATGGCGAGCGCTACCTCCTGACCGTCGCCGGCCGGGGCTATCGCTTCGTGGCCCCGGTCGAGAGCGAGCTCGAGAGCGCGACCGTTGCCGCCGTCCTCGACGGGGCGGCGACCACGGACCGTCCCGCCGCCGGCAACAACCTTCCGCAGCAGCCGACGAGCCTGATCGGCCGGGAAGCCGAGCTCGCGGAGATCAAGGCCCGGCTGGGCAGTCACCGGCTGGTGACGCTGACCGGCTCGGGCGGCGTCGGCAAGACCCGGCTCGCCATCGAGGCCGGCAGCAGCCTCCTCGACGACTACACCGACGGCGTGTGGCTCGCGGAGCTCGCCCCGCTCAACGATGCACAACTGGTGACGTCCATCGTCGCCGACGTTCTCGGTGTCGGCCTCGGCGCGCCGAGCGCCGCGATCGAGACCTTGGCGGCGGCCCTCAAAACGAGGCAGCTGCTGCTGATCATCGATAATTGCGAGCACGTGATCGCCGAAGCCGCGCGCGTCGCCGAGGCGCTGATCCGGAGCTGCCCGCGCCTGGCGATCCTGGCGTCGAGCCGGGAACGGCTGGCGATCCCGGGCGAATGCGTCATCCGCGTCCCGTCGCTGCCGACGCCGCAATCGCGCGCGGCGACGACCGCCGCTGCCGCGCGCGAATACGCGGCCGTGCAGCTGTTCGTCGAGCGGGCGAATGGGCTTGGAATCGGATTCGCGCTCACCGATGCCAACGCCGCCACGGTCGGATCGATCTGCCGCAGGCTCGACGGCATTCCGCTTGCGATCGAGCTGGCGGTGCCCCGGCTGAAGCTTCTATCGGTCGACGAGCTCGCCCGCGGGCTCGATGAGCGCTTCCAGATCCTGACCGGAGGCAGCCGCACGGCGCTGCCGCGGCAGCAGACGCTGCACGCGCTGATCGACTGGAGCTACGGTCTGCTGACCGATACGGAGAAGATATTGCTCGCGCGCCTGTCGATCCTTCTGGGCGGCAGCACGCTCGCGTCCATCACGGCCGTCGTCGCCGACGACCAGATTCCGCGACGGCAGGTCTCCGACCTGCTGCTGTCGCTGGTCGAGAAGTCCCTGGTGCATGCCGATCCCGGTGGCGGCGAGACCCGATATCACCTGCTCGAATCGACCCGCTACTACGCGCTCGAGAAACTCGGCCACGCTTCGCCCATGCACCAGCGGCACGCCGAGCACTTCGCCGTCTCGCTGGCGCAGGCGACGGTGGCCTGGGAGACGACCCCGACGCAACAATGGATCGCGCGCCACGAAGCCGACATCGACAATCTGCGCGGCGCGCTGGAATGGGCGTTCGGGGCGGACGGCGACGTCGCGCTCGGGCTGAAGCTCGTGGGTCACAGCCACGTGCTTTGGGCCGAGCTCGGGCTGATGCTGGAGCACCGGCGCTGGGTGCTCGCGGCGCTGGGCAAGGTCGGCAAGTCGACGCCGGCGGAGGTCACCGCGCGGCTTTTGTCCTGGCAGGCCGGCGACGTGCGCGAGCTCGACGATCCCGCCGACTACGAGGAGGCGATGCGCGCCGCCGGTCTGTTTCGCAAGCTCGGCGACGGCTTTCACGAGGGGCGCGCGCTCATCCGCGCCGGCATGGCGCGGCTGTCGCCCGACAATGTCGAGGAGGGCGAGGGCCTGTTGCGCAAGGCCCTGGCGCTGGTGCGTCCGTTCGGCGCCACCAAGACCCTGGCACGCTGCTTGAGCGCGCTCGCCTCCGCCCGGTTGTTCGCCGACAAGCTCGGCGAGGCGCGGGAGCTGCACGAGGAGGCAATCGGCGTCTATCGCGGGCTCGGTGAGCGCGTCGACGAGCGTCCATCGGCTTGAGCTCATCCGAATCGCCGCCCTCGCATGGCGATGAATCCGTAGGGTGGGCAAAGGCGCGGCGGAGACAAGTTGTGCAGTTCGGGCAAGGTGACCGCGCCGCGCCGTGCCCACGCGTCTTGCCGAGATTTTGCCCCTGGGTCGCCCTTGCCGCGACTGCGATCTCGCGGGGCATTCACGCGTGGGCAAGGCGCTGCGATCGTCGCGTAGCGGGAACCGAATGCTTGGCCCGCGCCTTTGCCCACCCTCCCGGTCTCGCGACCAGACCCCGCAAGGAAGCTGTAGGTTGGGTCGACCCGGGCTTGACCCGGGGGAGACCCAACGATTTGCCGGCGACCTTCGAAGTGTTGGGTCTCGCAAGAGCTCGACCCAACCTACATGACGTCGCCCATGACCACGTCGCCTTCGGCGGGCGGCCGCTCGTAGAACTCCGCTTTCATGCGGCTGGCGACGCCCGCGCGTGCGAGCGCCTCCTGGAATTCCCGGCGGATCGCGGGATCCTCCTGGTGATATGGGATGGCGCTGCCGCCCTTGCCGAGATCGATCGCGCCGTAGTCCATGAGTTGCTCGCCGGGACGGCCCGGCTTGCGCGAGCGCTGGTTGTTGGGCCCGTGCCAGGCGGTGACGCGCAGGCCCTCCTGGCCGATGCCGAAATGCTGGTGGTACCAGTCGCCGCTCATTGGCGCGGCGGAGACGAGCCCGACCGGCTCGTAGTCCTGGCGCAGCACCTTGTCGGCCTTGCCGTCCTGCCAGGGCGTGGTGCCGAGCGTCTCCGGCCAGGTATAGGTGTAACCCCTGCCCTTGATGCAGACGAGCACGGCGGCGGAAGCGTGCTTGTGGGCCTTCGAGTAACGCCCGGTCTCGTGCTGGCCGATCCAGAGGTAGAAGCGGTTGCCGGCCATGAACGGCTCGACGCGGCGGTAGCCGGGCGAGCGGCGGTTGTCGAGCGGCAGGTCGGTGTTGACGATGTCGGGAATGAGATTGGTCCGCCGCATGGCGAGGCCGCGGATCGGATCCGGCTCGATGTCGTCGCGCGGCTTGAAATAGTCGTCGGCGCCCGAGAACCGCTCGCCGAACGCATAGGGACAATTGAAGACGAAGTCGGTGTTGTCGACCAGGTTCATGACGTTGGGCGCCGTGGTCCCGCACAGCAGCAGCGCCGGCGCGCTCGCGGCGTTGACCATGCGGTGACAGGCGTTGAGCGGGATCGAGAACAGCGAGCCTTTCTGCCATTCGAACACGTGCCGCCTGATCTGACCTTCCTGCCAGACCTCGGTGGTGCCGCGGCCTTCCACCACGAGCACGACCTTTTCGTAGAGGTGGCGCTCGACGTTGAGCGCGCCGGCCGACGGGATCTCGACGACGTAGAGGCCCCACAGCCCCTCGGTGCCGTAGAGCTGGATATAGGAGCCGCGCCCGCCGAGCCGCGGCCAATTCTCGAGCGGCAGGTCCTGCACGCGGCGGACACCGATGCCGCGATAGACCGGGACGCCTTCGGCCTCCATGAAGCGGTCATACGGCATCGGCGCGCGCTTGAATTTGCCGTAGCCGGCATTCTCGCCGGCCTTGGGCTCGTGCCAGTGCACCTGGTCGGGAGTATCGTGCATGGGGTCTTCTCCGGCGGTTGACTCACCAGTTGCGCATTTAACGTGCCTGGTTGATCATGATCTCGCGGAAATATTTGCTCCACTTCTGATTTTCGTCGAGACCCTTGGCGGGATCGAGAAATGTGAGGGAAGCCCCGCCGGGAAGCATGGTCGCGTTGCGGCTCGCCGGAAAGAAATCGCGGGCGCGCAGGAGCTCCTGCGCGTCGCTGAGCATGAACTCGAAGAACAGGATCGCACCGTTCGGGTGCGCGGCGCGGCGGGCGACGCCGGCGCCTTCAAAGCGCGCCACGGCGGGCGGGACGGCGAGCCATGCGATCGGCGCCCCGCCCTTCTTGAGCTGCTCGACCTTGTAGACGTAGGTGGTGAGCGCGAACGGGACCTCCCCGGAGACTACGAGGTTCGCCAAGAGGGTATGGCCTTTGCGCACCGATATGCCGTTGGACGCGACGATCGCGCGGAACAGCGCGAGACCCTGGTCCTCGCCCAGCGCGCCGACGACCGCGCCGAACCAGTCGCTGTCCTCGGCCTCGACGCCGAGCTTTCCCTTCCACTTGCGGTCCATGAGGTCGGGGTAGCCTTTCGGAAGCTCCTTGACGAGCTCGGTGTTGTAGGCCGCGGCGAAAATGTTGAACCGGGTCCCGATCCATTCCCGGTGCGGCGGGATGGCCGCCGGAACGAGCTCCGCCAATGCCGGCGTCTTCACCTCCAGGAACAGCCTTTCGCGCTGCATCGCCTCCATCGCAAGCCCGCCGGTCTCGATGACATCCGCATCGAACCGGCCGCCGCGGGCTTCCACGACGGCGCGCTGCACGATGTTTTCCGAGCTGCCGCGCCAGAGGCGCACCTTGACGCCGTATTTCTTCTCGAACGCGGCGGCGATCACCGCCATATCCTCGGCGGCCGCGGAGCTGTAGACCGTGACCGTGCCTTCCCGCCGCGCGCCCGCGATCAGTTTTTCGGTCCGGTCCGCCCCGGCATCGGCGGCAAGCTCGGCCAGCGGCGCGAGCTCCGCGAATGCGGGCGAGGCGAAGCACGGCGCGAACAATGCCAGGAGCGCAAGGGCCCGGCTCACCGCCGAAGGATTGAGCGAAGGATACATCGACTAGGTGAATTGTAGGGTGGGCAAAATCGTCTGCCGTGCTGTGGCCGCGTGGGCACGGCGCGCGCACGATTTTGCCCACGCGGATAGACCGATCAGCGCGCCTTTGCCCACCCTACATCCTCTCATTCGATCACCTGGTCGGCGAGCGCCGCGAGCGTCGGCGGCACCTCGAGGCCGAGCGCCTTGGCGGTCTTGAGATTGATCGTCATCTCGAACTTGACCGGGACCTGGACCGGAAGCTCGCTCGGTTTCTCGCCCTTCAGGATGTGATCGGCATAGGACGCGGCGCGCCGATAATTGTCGAGCTGGTCGCTGCCGTAGGACAAAAGACCGCCGATCTCGGTGAAGGAGCGGAACGGATAGACGGCGGGGACGGCGTGGCGAGCGGCCAGCGACGTGACCGCCGCGCGCTGCGCAATCAGGAACGAATCCGGCATCACCATGAGGCCACCGTTCGGCGCGCCGGCGAGCGCGGCAATGGCCGATTCGAGCTCGGCCGCATCGCGAACCGGTGCCGCGATCGCCTCCACCGCGAACGACGGAGCGGCGGCTTTGAAGGGAGCGAGATAGTATTCGAAATACGGTGCCGTCGCCGGATTGAACAGGAGGGCGACCCGGGCGAGGCGCGGGTCGATCTGCTTGAGCAGCCCCAGCCACTTGCCGGCGATCGCCGGCTCCAGGCTGATGAAGCCGGTGACATTGCCGCCCGGCCGCCGGATGCTCGCGACGAAGCCCGAGCTGATCGGATCGACGACGTTCACGAAAATGATCGGGATGACGCGCGTCTGCTGCAGCACCGCGGCGGTGCCGGGCGTGTTCTGGGTCACGATCAGGTCGGGCTGCAGCGCGACGAGCTCGTTCGCCAACCGTTGCATCGTTTCCGCCTCGGTCGTCCCCCAGCGAACGTCGACGCGGAGGTTGCGGCCCTCGGTCCAGCCGAGCTTCTGCAGCCCCTCCTGGAACGCCGCGACGCGGGCGCGGCCTTCCGGATCGTTCTCGCCAAGCCCGCTCAGCACGCCGATCCGCCGCATCCGGTCGACCGGCTGCGCGCGCGCCGCGATCGGCCAGACGGCCATCGATCCGGCCACCACCTTGATGAAATCGCGGCGTCTCATGCAGCCCTCCCCGCGGCTGGGTCGAGACCACGTCAAATCCTATTCAATCCATCGCGCCTTGACCATGGGCACGGCGGGAAACGCGCTCGGCATATTCCGGTCGTTGGGTCGAGCGCTTGCGAGACCCAACACCCCGCGGATCGTGGAGAGATCGTTGGGTCTCCCCCGGGTCAAGCCCGGGGTCGACCCAACCTACGGATTTGCATCGCTCGAAACCGTCGCTCGGCTTGCAGACGTTCCG
>WNFG01001355.1_pt1 | contig 53115 bp, 41 predicted proteins | sample 5400431 | NCBI WGS metagenome assembly WNFG01 (sample SAMN13153346, study PRJNA577476) | soil metagenome | isolation source: 120 cm saprolite under Douglas fir tree site 2 hole 3 replicate 2 | place: USA:California | collected 2015-04-18
TGTTCGGTTTGTCGTCGTTCCTGTAATGCTCCTTTCGGGACTTTGGATGTGGAAAGGCCATGTCCTTCGACGACTTATTTCGAAGAGATCGGCCCTAAAGGTTACCCAATAAAACTACTCGCATGAAAACGGGACAAGAGTAGGAGGCATAAAGATCCAATGAATCCATCGGAACGTGTTGACCAGCTGATCGCAAAACTCACAGACTGGCGTGGCAAAACGTTCGCCAGCGTTCGCAAGAGCATCCTTGAGGCCGACCGGGAGATCATCGAGGAATGGAAGTGGATGGGAAGCCCCGTGTGGTCTCACGACGGAATAATCGCGGTCGCCAACGCCCACAAAGGTAAAGTGAAGCTTACCTTTGCCCACGGGGCGAGCCTCCCAGATCCTGACAAGCTCTTCAACGCGGGCCTCCAAGGCAACACATGGCGAGCCATCGATTTATTCGAGGGCGACAAGATTAATGAGCGTGCTCTAAAAAATCTCGTCCGTGCCGCCGTTGATTACAATCAGATCAAATTGAAGAGCAAAGCGCCTGTGGGTACTCGAGCGAAAGTACATAAAAGTAAAAAGTGATGATGCAGGGATCTTCTTTGATCTGACGGGAGCGGCTGTCGCGTCCGCCGCTACCGGCCTGCCATGGTGGCATGTTGCGGCGCCTTTGGTCATAACGCTGCTTGCCGTCCTGTCGTGGAGTATACAGCCACACGACAGGACAGTGACCGGACAGGCGGCAGTCGCCAGTGTAGCGGGAAAGATCGCAGTATAAGCAGCCTCTTCCCGGCCCATGCAGCGGCCGAGTTACCGGTACCAGGTGAATCTGCGACGCTGACTCAGCTACCGCCCAGCCATCGGCTGCCATTTCCCGCTCTCGATTGACGGGAACGGGCCTTAGCACTCATTGAGAATAATTTATGCGCCGATCCGATAGGCCGCTCCATTGCTCATCCGGCGGGGATGAGCGCCCCGCGAAAGTTCCTCCCGAGTTTTCCTCAGCCCCCGTGAATTCCAAGTGATATTTGTCCCCGACTACCGTTAGAATCAGGCCGTCGCCACTTTTCCAAATGAAAAAAGTCATCATCGCGGTCGGCAGCAAGCGCGGCCCAAAGCTCAACGCGGTCACGGAAGCGCTCCACGCGTTTTCATCTGTTCTTGCCCAAGATGCTGAATTCGAAGTTGTCGGCGCGGAAGTGGAGAGCGGAGTCAGCCACACGCCGGCGTCGCGCGGCGAATTAATGCGCGGGGCCCGCCAGCGCGCGGAAGGGCTGATGGAGATTGCTCGCGCGAGCGGGTCCGCCTGGCAATACTTCGTCGGCCTGGAAGGCGGGCTCGATGTCGTGCAGGAGGACTCCGCAGCGGACGAAATTCCAAATCATTCCGCATTGCCGCAGAACGGGCATCGCCGCGTCTTCCTGGAGAGCTGGGCCTATGTTTCAGACGGCGCACGGGGCCACTTCGGCCGCTCCGGAAGCATCGAGCTGCCGGAAGCGTTGGCTCACGAAGTTCTCGAAAACGGCGTAGAGTTAGCCGTAGCGATCGACCGCTTCGCCGGAGCTGTTGGCATCCGCGATGCCCAGGGCGCCTGGGGCGTGCTCTCGAACAATTTCATCTCGCGGCAGGAGGCGTTTCGCGTTGCCGTGGTTGCGGCCTTCGCGCCGTTCTATAATGCAAAGATGTATCGCGCGGCGGCCGCCGGCGCATCAAATATATTATGGTAAATGCGCCGCAGACATGGACTCGCATGATTCAGGATCGAATTTCTTCACTGAATACTGCGAGCTGATTACTGACAGGTGCTTTTAGGGAGCGACCGTGGACATCGTCAAAGGCAACATGGGCTGGATCGAAGTCGTCGTCGGCCCGATGTTTTCCGGCAAGAGCGAGGAGCTGATCCGCCGCCTGCGCCGCGCGGAAATCGCGCGCCAGCGCGTGCAGATCTTCAAGCCCGCCATCGACGAACGCTACGCCGCCAAAGAAATCGTCTCGCACTCCGGCCTAGGCATTCCTTCGGACAACGTGTTCAAAGCCGCCGAAATCATGGAAAAGCTTTCGCCGCGCACGGAAGTCATTGGCATTGACGAAGCGCAGTTCCTCGGCGACGAAGTAGTCGATGTTTGCACCAAGCTCGCCAATCTCGGCAAACGCGTCATCGTCGCCGGCCTGGACACCGACTATCGCGGCCGCCCGTTCGAACCGATGCCGCGCCTCCTCGCCATCGCCGAAGAAATCACCAAACTTCTCGCCATCTGCGTCCGCTGCGGCAACCCCGCGGTTCACACCCAGCGCCTTGTCGAAAGCGAAGAGCTGATCGTTGTCGGCGCCATGGGCGCTTACGAAGCCCGCTGCCGCCGCTGCTTCGAACCCAATCCCGCTCTCGCCCAGGAAAAAAAGGACGGCCCGCAACTCATCGCCCGCAACCGCGCCGCTTCCGCCGGTAGCTGACGCCGCATCTTTCGAAAAGTGCGGCTCTCCGCTCCAGCGCCGGTACGCGCGTCATTGCCTTTCTATGGACACTTGCCTGGGTCATTCCTTGAGGTGGCCGTCCTAATCCGTCACACTGGCTCGAACGAAAATCCCCCTGAATCGAGCAGCTCGCGCACATGATTATCGAATCCAAAGCACCGACCCGCGTAGACTTCGCCGGCAGCACGCTCGACATTTGGCCGCTCTATCTCTTTCATCCGGGCGCGGTCACACTGAACGCCGCGATTTCTCTTTACGCCTCATGTATTATCGAAACGCATGCCAGCAGCGACAACCGCATCAAGCTGGTTTCCCGCGACATCAAATGCGAAGAAAGCTTCGCCTCCTTCGCCGCCCTAGTGAAAGCCAAACGCTACCGCCTCCCGCTCCTCGCGGAAATCACCAAGTTCTTCCAACCGCTGGGCGGTTTCACCCTCACCACCGATTCGGAAGCTCCCGCAGGGGCAGGCATCGGCGGCTCCAGCGCCATGGCGGTGGCCATTTGTGCCGCGCTCGACCGCTTCACCGGAGCGGGCATGAGCAAAGTCGACTGGATCCACATCAGCCGCGACGCCGAAGCCATCGTCATCAACGTTCCCACGGGAACGCAGGATCATTACCCTCCGGCGTTCGGCGGCGCCGCCGCCATCGAGCTTCCGCCCGGCGGAGAGCATCGCGTCGAATTGCGCGTCAATCTCGACGAGCTCGAGCGCCGCGTGATGGTCTGCTACACCGGCAAGCCGCGCCAGCACGGCATCAACAACTGGGAGGTTTTCAAGGCCCAAATCGGTGGCAAGCGCCCCGTGCAAAAAAGCCTCGAGCGCATCTCTGAAGTTGCCCAGGAAATGCGCGTGGCGCTGGAAAAACCAGACTGGCCCGAAACCGGCCGCTTGATGCGCGAGGAGTGGTCCTTCCGCAGGCGAAACTTGCCCACTATCTCGACCAAGACCATCGATCGCGTTATCGAAAACGCCCGCCGCAACGGCGCATTGGCCGGCAAGGTTTGTGGAGCAGGTGGCGGCGGCTGCGTGGTCCTCTTGGTCGATCCGGACGCCCGCGCACGAGTGGAAACATCCATTCGCCAGGCTGGAGCCGAAGTTCTGCCCATGACCATCGACCGCCAGGGTGTTCAAGTTGTCTCCCGCTAAAGAGTTGGCGCGAATCCCCGTACGGTAGTACAGTTCCACATCAATCGAGGACAGGTAAGCGAACGGTGTCCGCTTTCAAGCGAGGCACCTGTTCAGGGGCTTTCTGGCATCGTAGAATAGGGCAGTCGGGCCCGGGCACGTCTGGGTCCGCCGTGCATATGTCCAACTGGCTCACCTTATCGCTGGCGCTTTTGCTCTTGGCTGATGCGGACGTTCCACGCATCAACAGTCTTCGTCCTCCCGCGAACCCTGCGCCCAGTTTTCCTTCCAACGAGGAGATTCCCCTCTTCCCGAATGCCGGCGCATCCTCAGACAGCGCGCAATCCCAGGGCGAGTCCACCTCCAAGACCACGCCGCCTGCGAAGAACGCCACGCTTCAGGAAACTTCCAAGCTGACTCTGATCCGCTTCGTCTCCGGAGAATTTGCCAAGGCCATCAAGACCCTTCCCGCCGGCAAAGAAGGTTTTCACCTCAGCGTTGGCAAGCCTTTGCAGACCGATCTGCTGGATCGCGCCGTGGCCTCGCACGGCCCGGCGATCAATAGCGGCGACAACGTGCAGATCACCAAGCTGGAGTTTCACGACCGTCAGATCGTCGTGGATGTGAACGGCGGCGGGCGCGGAAGGAAGCATTGGCGCGACCATATCCAAGTCGGCTTTGGGGGCGGCGGTTATCCCGGGATGCAGCCCGCCTCGGCGCAGGATCAGGGCCCGCCGGGAGTCCAGCCTGGCATGGGCAGCACCATTTTCCTGGAATTCGGCAAGCCGCTGCCGGACCTCACCCCGGACGAATTGAAACAGCTCCTTGCGCCCTTTCTGAACTTTGCTAAAGAGCGTTCCGCTGCCGTGCAGTGGTTCGACACATTGCCTCCGGAAATGAAGAAGGCCATTCAGGACCGTCGGCCCATGGTGGGCATGGACCGCGAGGAACTCGTCGCCGCAATCGGCAAGCCCGACCACAAAGTGCGCGAGCGCGATTCCGACGGCAACGACATCGAAGACTGGATTTACGGCCAGCCCCCCTCGAAGACCGTCTTCGTCCGCTTCCAGGGCGACCACGTCACCTCGATCAAGCAGTTTCCGCAGTAAATAAGTGCCCGTTGCTCACGCCGATTGAAGCCGTTTGGTGGTAATATTTGAGACAACAGATGTTAATACTCACTGGAGTTTAGGATGCCCAAGAAACGAAAGGTCAGTGCCAGCAAGACAGCGGAGAAACTTGCCGCAATGGCCCTGAAGCACCTTTCGCAGTACTCCGAGGAAGAGCAGGAAGAGCGAATCAGCAGGGCGGAAAAGACAGTGGCTACCTTCGTTCGCGCTGGTACTTCTCGTACTCTCTCATCCACTCCTCGTACTCGGCAGACCCGGGTTTCTTCCCGAGGTCGATGAGGACTTGCTGGAAGAGCCCTCGGTTTCCTCTATGCAGTGCCGTCATCATCATAGATTTCAGGCGTCGAAGTTTCTCTTTCTCCGCCGAATGCTTGGGTCGGCGCCCGCGCTCCATTTCCTCTTCTCTGATCTTGTCGATTGCGTTTTCGTCAGACACGGGCCAATTCTAATTCAAGATTTATATTATTTTAAGCATTATATAACGTCATTTGTTAGCTGAGGCATTTGTTCACTCTCTTGTCCGGACCTGAAGGATTCCGTTAATCTCTCGGCTCCGTGGCAGGAGGCCACTCCAGCACGATAATCCTTCCATCGGATTCGCGTTCTAACGTTGGCGCATAGAGGCCGAGCTGCCGCCTTCTCCACCACGTCCCCTGCGCACGCTTTTCAGCGGACGTTGTGAACCAATATTGCCAGATCACGCAGCGCACCTGCCGCGGCGGAGCATGCGGAAATGGATTCCCCGAAAAAAGCAACAGCACATCCGCATCGCCACGCAGCAAACTCTGTTCCGTACGGACGACGATGGGTTCCTGCCGCCACGAACTCAGCGACGCAAACCACAAATTCCAATCGAACCGCGGCTGATACGGCGCGTAAATCGCCGGCGGCTTGTTCGGATCTTGCGGCTTGAAGCGGAACGGATAGATTAGCCAGGTTTGTCCATCGTCTGAACCTTGGAATTCGATTTCGTAGCGCCCCCGCGTCATCATCGCGAATAGTCCATAGCGGTTCGCGATGCGAAACGGCTCCAGCAGTGAGACCGGCGTCGGCGGTAGCGGCCATGGCCTGACCATCCACACCAACTGCGCCAGGGTTGCATAGAAAATCCACGCGAGCATCACTGCTGTCACCGCGAGCTTCAGCGCCGAGAATTGCGCACGAATTTTCATTCGCCGCTTCTCTTCGCGAGTCGGAGCGCCAAGTGGCTTGGCCTCTTTGGTGGCGAGGTAACTCTTTTTCATGAATCGCGGCAACCAAGGCAGCACGAACTGATCGTCGAGCAGCAAAATCCCCAGCGCCAGCACCAAGTAATTCAGGAACGTGTAGTTTGCCGAAAGAATGATTGCGATCTGCCACGGCGTGATGATAAGAAAGCACAAAATGCGCAGTCGCCTCGGTAGAAACATCATCCACGCAAGTCCGAGTTCCAGCGCCAGCGTTCCAAACGCCGTCGCTGCATGAATCCAGTGCGGCCAGTGCTGCATGTACCAGCCAATCCACGTCGGCAGCGGACCGTTCTGGTAATACTCGTCCAGCGCCGTAAAATTGCGCCACTGCGGGTCGCCACCCATGATCTTCGCAACCCCCGACTCGAAGTAAATCCGGAAACATTCCCACACCAGCAGGAACAAGCTCGCGCGCGAAGGTCTGCTTTCTTCGCCCCAACCCGGCCGGAATCCTGCCGGCGCGAAAAACAGCGCAATAAACCCCGCCTCCAGCAGCATTCCATCGGACTGATAGCCGGAAAAATCTTGAGCCGCGCTGACAAACGAAAGAAAGCACACGAAACAAACCGCCAGCATGCCGCGCGGCCAAAAATTCAAAACCAGCAGCAGCGAAGCGATCATTCCCACCCAACAAATTCCGATGGGCGTGTGCGCGCCGTTCGAAAACCACAGCAGCGTAGGCGCATACCAGTACGCCACATGCCCGAATCGTTCGGCCAGCGCTTGCAGGTATTCCCCCGCCGGCAGAATCCCGTGCGGCCCAATCAATCCGCGAATTTGGAAGACCAGTGAGAAAAATGCCGAGTAATAAATCAGCCCCAGCGCCCGCAGAAAAATCCAGCGGGGAAGCAGGCGGTTCGAAGCGCCATGTTCCGAATCGAATATCCAGCGCAAGAAAGACGCAGGTGTCCACTCCATAATCGACGGCCATTATAACGGCTAATTTTCCATCTGTTTCTCCGCGCGTTGACTTTTGTCCCGGCAACCCCTAGCATTTTCTGTTGGCCCGCGGCTGTCATTCCCTTCTGCACTGCCGCAATTTCGAACACTCCATCGGAGGAAGTAATGCCCATCAAGGTTGGCATCAACGGCTTTGGCCGCATCGGTCGCAACATCATGCGCACCGCGCTCGACGACAAGGACATCCAATTCGTCGCCGTCAACGACGTCACCGACGCGAAAACTCTCGCGCACCTTTTGAAGTACGACTCCGTTCTCGGCAATCTCCCGCACAAGGTGACGCATACCGATGACACCATCGCCGTGGAAGGGAAGAGCTTCAAGGTTTTCAAGACCAAGGATCCCGCCGAAATCGATTGGGCTTCTGTCGGCGCTGATATCGTCGTCGAATCCACCGGCCTTTTCACCAAAGGCGCCGACGCCAAGAAGCATCTCCGCGCGCCTGTGAAAAAAGTCATCATCTCTGCCCCCGCCGATGGCCCCGATGCCACCTTCGTCCTTGGCGTGAATGACAAGACTTACAATCCAGCCGCGCACCACGTCATTTCCAACGCTTCTTGCACCACCAACTGCCTCGCGCCCGTCGCCAAAGTTCTCCAGGAAACTTTCGGCATCCACAGCGGCACCATGACCACCATTCACTCTTATACGAACGATCAAAAGTTGCTCGACCTGCCGCACAAGGACCTGCGCCGCGCCCGTGCCGCCGCCATCAACATGATTCCCAGTTCGACCGGCGCCGCCAAAGCGCTGCATCTCGTCATTCCCGAATTGAAGGGCAAGCTCGACGGCTACGCCATGCGCGTCCCCACGCCCAACGTCAGCGTCGTCGACCTCACTGTTTTCGTTGACAAGCCCGCCACAAAGGAATCCGTAAACGCCGCACTGAAAGCCGCCGCCAACGGCCCCATGAAGGGCATCCTTGCCTACACCGAAGAGGAACTGGTCTCCGCCGACTTCAAAGGCAATTCGAACTCCTCCATCGTCGATTCCGAATACACTAAAGTCGTCGGCGACCGCTGCGTGAAAGTTCTGGCCTGGTACGACAACGAGTGGGGCTACTCCTGCCGCTGTCGCGACCTCATCAAGCTCCTGGCCTCCAAATTCTAGGGAAATCGGCCGACTGAAGAGTGGCGAAAAAAATGAACTCGGTTTTCTCGCCACTCGTCACTAAGCACTTCTTAAGCCATGAACAAACTCACTATCATCGATCTCGACCTCCGCGGCAAGCGCGTGTTCATCCGCGTAGACTTCAACGTCCCGCTCAAGGACGGTGTCATCACCGACGACACGCGCATTCGCGAATCGCTCCCCACGCTCCGCCTCGCCATGCAAAAAGGCGGCCGCCTGGTACTCGCTTCGCATCTCGGCCGTCCCAAGGGCGGTCCCGACGCAAAATATTCCCTCCTGCCAGTCGCCAAAAAGCTGGAACAACTCCTCGGCCAGCTCGTTCGATTTTCTTCCGATTGTGTTGGGCCTGTCCCCGAGTCAAAGAGCAAGTCCCTAGCCGACGGCGAAATCCTCCTGCTCGAAAACGTCCGCTTCCATCCCGAAGAAGAAAAAAACGACGAAGCCTTCTCCAAGCAGCTCGCCGCCCTCTGCGACGGTTTTTTCATCTGTGACGCCTTCGGCTCCGCGCATCGCGCGCACGCTTCCGTGGTCGGCATCACCCGTTTCGTCAAGCAATCCGCCGCCGGCCTGCTCATGGAAAAAGAATTGGCCTATCTCGGCAAGGCCGTCACCAACCCCACGCGCCCCTTTGTCGCGATTCTTGGCGGCGCCAAGGTCAGCGACAAAATCGAAGTCGTCGAAAACCTCATGAACATCGCCGACGCCATGCTCATCGGCGGCGGCATGGCCTACACTTTTCTCAAAGCCGAAGGCCAGCCCATCGGCAAGTCGCTCGTCGAAGACGACAAGCTCGACCTCGCCAAGCGCCTCCGCGCCGAAGCCCAGCAAAAAAAATTTGCTCTGCTTCTTCCCGTCGATCACGTCATCAGCGCCGAATTCAAACCCGACACCCCCACGCAAACCGTTTCGGTTTCTGCTACGCCCGACGGCTGGATGGGCCTCGACATCGGCCCCAAAACCATCGACACCTTTCGCCAGAAAATTGCCGCCGCCAAGACCATCGTCTGGAACGGCCCCATGGGCGTATTCGAAATGCCCGCGTTCGCCAACGGCACCCTCGAAATCGCCAAAGCCGTAGCCGCCGCTACCAGCACTGGCGCAACTTCCATCGTCGGCGGCGGTGACTCCGTAGCCGCTGTCCACCAATCCGGCGTAGCCGACAAAATTTCCCACATCTCCACTGGAGGCGGCGCCTCCCTCGAATTCCTGGGCGGACGCAGACTCCCCGGCGTCGAAGCCCTAACCGAAAAATGACCCCCGCTCTTCTCTGCGAACTCTGCGCTCGACGCCTGCCCCGGCCGGGTCGGGGCGTGCTCTGTGTTAAATCTTTTCTTTTTCCGGAGGTTCTGACATGCGACGCCGCGTAATCGCCGGCAACTGGAAAATGTACAAAACGCTAGTGGACACTCGCGCGTTTTTCTCTTCGTTCCTCCCGCTCGTTTCAAACGCCAAGCATTGCGACATAGTAGTCGCCCCCCCGTTCACGGCCATAGCTACTGCCGTCGACGCCGCAAAAGGTTCGAACGTCGCCATCGCCGGCCAAAACGTCTCCTGGAGCAAGGAAGGCGCTTTCACCGGCGAAGTCTCCGCAACTATGCTTGCCGAAGCCGGCTGCCGCTACGTCATCATCGGCCACTCCGAGCGCCGCCAGCTTTTTCGCGAGACCGATGACAATGTCGCCAAGAAATCCCTGATGGCCCTGTCCAGCGGCCTCACTCCGATTGTTTGCGTGGGTGAAACACAAGAAGAGCGCGACGCCGGCCTCGCCGAACAGGTTCTCAGCCGCCAATTCAACGGCGGCCCCGGCGCGTTGACCCCGGAGGAGTTCTCCCGTATTCTGGTTGCTTACGAACCCGTATGGGCCATCGGCACGGGCCGCACCGCGACCCCGGAAATTGCCGCCGAAGCCCATAGCATTCTCCGGCGATGCGCAGGTGAGAGATTTTCCGTCAACCTCGCCTCCGCCCTGCGGATTCTCTACGGTGGCAGCGTCAAACCCGACAACATTCAGGGTTTGATGGCCCAGGAAGAATTGGACGGCGCGCTCGTAGGCGGAGCAAGCCTTGACCCGAAATCGTTCGCCGCGCTGGTGAATTTTAAGTAGCGCCGGCATCTTGCCGGCCCCTGGTTTTGGGGCTTGCGCACTGTTGTTTGGAATTTGCCACGGTTTGGCCGGGAGGCCGGCTTTCTGTTGCGTTAAAGGCTCATTGGTTATAGCGGCGATTTTAACCCGCGATCCTTAGATCTTAAGTGAGGTTTTCAAAATGCCAGGTTGGATGAAGTGGATCGTCGCGCTGCTGATCGGCGCGGGAATTATCGTGCTGGGTTGGAAACTGGCCGATTCGCGCTGGTTTTTCTGGTTGTTGCCAACATTTTTCATTGCCAATTGTTTTGTGTTGATTGTGGTCGTGTTGCTCCAAAGCGGCAAAGCCGCCGACCTCGCCGGAGCCTTCGGCGGCGCCGGCAGCCAGACGGCCTTCGGTCCCCGCGGCGCCGCCAACGTCCTCTCCAAAGCCACCACCTGGTGCGCCGTGATGTTCATGCTGTGCGCCATGACCATGGTCCTGCGCACCGACAAGGCCGTCGGCCAGGGCAGTTCCATCCTCGAACGAGTTTCGCAACCCGCGCCAAAGCCCGCACCCGCGAAGACCCCGGCGGCTCCCGCGACCACCCCTGCAACAACCCCAGCCGCCCCCGCGACGACACCCGCAACCACTCCTGCGACGGCACCCGCAACAACGCCATCCGCGCCGGAATCCAACTCGAAACCCGCTTCTCCGCCTCCCGCAGCGTCGCAGCCAGCTCCGGCTCCAGCGAAGAAACCCTAACGGGGTTTGGCACGGGCAGCTTGGAATCTACGGATGGGGTACGGCGGCGTGACGAACGAATTGTCCTGCGTAAAATTTGGTGCGGTCGAGAGGACTCGAACCTCCACGCCTTGCGGCGCTAGCACCTCAAGCTAGTGCGTCTGCCAGTTCCGCCACGACCGCGATGACTTCCATCGTAAAGGCAACGGAGGAACCTGTCAAACGAGTGGCCGGAAAGATAGCTCGAAACAAAAGCGATTGCTTTATAAGCCATTCCCGCTTTGTCATCCCGAGCGTAGCGAGGGATCTGCTTTCTCTCCGCCCTTCCTTCGCGTTTCCAATTTCTAGTTTCTAGTTTCTGATTTCTAGTTTCTGATTTCGAGTTTCTAGTTTCTGCCTTCTAGTTTCTAGTTTGGTTCTCTCCCCCGCCGTGCGGCAAAACGCCTCTTGGTCTCGCGGTGAGCGAGCCCTGAAAAAAAACCCGCTCTTCTCCGGCTCCTTGCCTCCGGTTCCGACTTTTTTCACCGAGACTTCCCCAGACTGAAAAGGGTCGACTCACACGCAGATAGGGTATATTCACAGATAATCTTAAACGGTTAGATTTCATGAGAAGTCCAAGCGCTCAACTAAAGAACAAATATCCTGCGGCCGCAGGATAGGAGTTACGCCACATGGCCGATGAAGCATACTTGAATGAGCTGATGGTCCAAGAAACCGACCCAGTGGCGCGGGCACTCCTAGAGCAATTCGCTAAGATCCTTCGCGACCAGAATGTTAACGCCGTCGACTACCCCTCACGGGTGCGGACGATAATGGACCTGCTATTCAGAGAATTAACCAATGCGCTTAATCACGCTAACCGTCCGTAATTTTAGAGGCTTTGGACCGCGTGATGCGACGATTAACCTTGCTGCGGACCTCGTGCTCATGTTCGGGCCCAATGCGTACGGCAAAACAAGTTTAGCGGAAGCAATTGAGTGGCTCTTCTACGGGACTACGCGGCGGCGCCAACGCGGCGAGGGCTACAGCAAGAACGAATATGATGGCTGCTTCCCGAACGTCCACGGTGGGATCCCCGTAGAAGTGTCTGCCCGAATCCGCACAGTTGGCGGGATCGAGCATACGATAACCCGCCGAATCATCAACTCCGCCATAGGTGAAACTTCCGAAACGTTCATCGACGGGAATCCTGCACCCTTTAAGAACCTTGGCTTGGTTGACCTGGACGCAGTTCATCCGGTTGTCGCGCAGCATGATCTACAGTCTTTCATACACAGCCGTCCCAAAGAACGCCGCGACATGATTAGCGCCGCCTTTGGCCTTGAAGAACTCACAGCACTAAAGACAGCGCTTGACGGCGCACGCAAATCTTTCAATGCCACCCCGCCGCCGGGAGTGGAACAGGCAAGAGCACAACTTCGCTCACTCGCGACGGTTCTGACCTCTTTGCCCGAAACGAAAGCGCTTGGACTACGCTGGCAGAAGACTGCCGTCGAAGTGAAGCGGGAGGACGATCCCAAAGCGCTAAAAAGCGCAGGGCAGAGACTGGCTAACAGCAAAGCTGAAGACGTGGAGACCTTGCTCGACGAGCTCCGTGTTCGCAGACAGCGGCTCAGCCAAACAGTATTTGACACGACTAAGCTACTGCCCTCCGCAGATGTGGCAGCGACGGTAAGGCGCCTAACGGCTGAACGGACTACCTTAGCTGAGGCTTGCAATGCCTTATCCGAGGCCATCGGCAATGCGGTTGCGACTGCGGCGGCAGCTTACTCAACCGCACTCCTGCAGTTCTGGGAAACAGGGTTGGGATTTCCGGCTGAAGCCGATTCATGTCCCATGTGCGAGGAACAAACCTTGACCACTGGCAAGCGCAGCGCACTTCAGTCGCGCCTCAGCGCAGCCCGGGCGACGCTTACTGGAAATCAACAGGTCACCGCTGCAACCACGAGGGCGGTCGCCGCACTCGCACGCGCCACGCAAGCTCTACAAAATACATCTATTCTCGGATTCGGAACAGGAGACCGTCTTCGCTTGGAACGGTTGCTTTTCTCCCAATCCGGGCCCCTCGCTGCATATTTGGTCGCTTACGACGACTTGATCCGCACCACTAATGAAGCAAGAGAGAGCGCTACGAAACTCAGCGATTTCATGGCCAGAATCCCAGCGACTCTAGGCGATACTACACGAGCCCCTGAACTCATTGCTAACAGCAAGGCTGCACCGCAAGATTTCCTAGATGCTATCTCAAAAATGGAAAGCTCTCTGCACCGCTATGCTCTGGCGTGGAATGCGTTCGAACCGGTGTTGGCGGCTGAGATAGCCTCAAACAAATCCATCGCGGAGATCGACACAGTCGGAAAAGGCCTAAAGATGCAGGGCGAGATCAACATTCTAGCCGCATACGATGCCGTGTTGGACGTTTCACTCTCGCTCATGCAAGGTACAGAAACACAAGTCCAAAACAAACAGACTCAACTTCTAAATTCGCGTGGCAAGGAAATCAAGGATATTTACGATCAGATGAACCCTGGCGCGCAGGTCCACTTCGAGGGTATGGAACCAGGCAATGAGCAATTGCGCCTTCATGCCAGTAGCTTTGGAGTCCGGATGAGTGCCGCCGCCAACCTAAGCGAATGTCAGCTTAACTGCCTTGGCCTATCCTTCTGGCTAATGCGCGCGACAACACCTAAATCCTGCTCCGGATTTATCCTTCTCGACGACCCCGTTCAGTCCATGGACGATGCTCATTGCGAGGCCTTTATCAGCAGGGTCATTCCAGATCTCTGCGACAAAAAGCAGGTCATTGTGCTTTCGCATGAGAGAAGACTGATTGACCGAATCCGGGATCTTAACAAGGGACGACCGACTATCGTCTATCATTACGACGACTACGATAAGGCTGGGCCATCGATCACGCAGCAAGTCAACCTAGCAGTAATGCTTCGCGAGGTGGAAGGGCTCGCAAAGGGAAATGAGCCAAACCGGTCTCAAGCAGTCGACAAGCTCAGAAAGCTAGTTGAACAATTCGTTCGCGATCTACATTTGAAGCAAATCGGTCAGCCGGTCCCTGCCCAATACGACAGTGCCAAGCCGAGCGAATTGCTGGAATTGTACAGACAAATCCCCAACACGCTTCCCGACGAATATCAGCGCCTGAAAGACACCGTCGACTTTGCATCTTCGGCCCACCACCAGGCTGCAGGATACGCGGTCCCAGTCACGACTAATATCACTCCCCACGTCGAGCGCCTGCGTAATTTGATGATAAAATATAAACTTCTTCCCTAGATAGTTTGAGCGACTATTGTGCTAACTCGACCGATAAAACGCTGGCCACTTTTTGTCGTCGCTACTGGCTCGTTGGTCTTGATCACGGTTCGGATGATGTGGCCAGCGCTCAAGTTTGACAACACATCCCTCGTCCTCTTCGGCCGGGTGCCCCGGGTGCCGATTTTGAACCTGTGGCTTTTGACTTTTCGTCAATTTCCCTGCTCAACTCTCACGCATTTCCCAGTGCCAATCCAGACGGCCCCCCGCCATCCCACAGCATTCAAACCACTTACAAGTAACCCTTGACATACGGTACCAATATGCTATAATCGTTTCGTTAATGCAGCACGATCCCTCCGCCTGCCCGCCGTAGCCTAGTCGATCGAAGATTCCGGCCCTGCCGGAGAGGAGGGTGCCCTGCGAACCATGCTCGCCCGTTTACACAGAGCTTCGATGGACCAGGTCGCCCTTCTAACTCCTCCAAAATCTTCCCATCCCTCCCAGTTACTTTCTCGCCGACAGTCCGCCCCCATAAGTCCTCTAGCTGCAACACTTACGCGCTTCCCCGTAAATGTTACAAACAAAAGACTTACAGAAGGGCTAAACCCTTTAGCTGCAACACTTACAAAAGACAGGGGGGAGGCTTAGTGATTATGGTTAACCAAGCACTAGAGACCGGCCGCCCTCCTTCCCCGCACTCCGTGTCTCTGCGTCTCTGTGGCTGCTGCATCTCCCATTCTCCGTACACTCTTCCAAGTTCCGTATCCTGTAAGTCCTTTGCGTGCCACTCTTACGAAAACTGCCGGGGTGTACCCCTACAATTCCCATTCTGGAATTCCACTCCGCGTCTCAGCAAGAGAATGCGCATCCGGCCCCTTGCCTTTTCCCCACGGTTGTATTCTATTTATCCCGCGCCCGGCGGCTTGGTCCAGCCACGCACCGCCAGGGGCTCCCAAGGCAGGCATGGCCAACGACGACAGTGGAGCAAATCACGCGGAATCGCCGCAGGCCGGCTTCCTCGCCCGCTACCTCTTCAATACAAACCACAAAACCATCGGCCTCAACTATCTTTGGCTCGCGCTCTTCAGCGTTTTCCTTGGCATGGCCATGTCACTGCTCATGCGCGTCCATCTGGTCTGGCCGGGAGTGCATCTGCCGTTCCTCTCCAGCCTGGGGAATTCGCCGGATCGTTTTGCCGCGCTCACCACGCTCCATGGTTCACTGATGGTTTTTCTGGTGCTGACGGCGGCACCGCATGCCGGCTTCGGCAACTATTTCCTGCCGCTGCAAATCGGCGCGCGCGAAATGGCCTTCCCCACGTTGAACCTGCTCGCGTTGTGGGCCACGGTGGCCTCGCTCTTCGGCCTGACCGCGACGTTTTTCATTTCTCCGCAACCCGCCATCACGCTGTGGATCGTCAGCGTCGCCATCTTCTGCGCGGCGTCGCTGCTCAACGCGCTCAATTTCAGCGTCACTACCATCGACCTCCGCGGGCAGGGAATGACTCTTCCCCGGCTGCCGCTAACCGTTTGGGCGTGGTTCATCAACGCCATCCTGGGCATGCTGATTTTCAGTATTCTGCTGGCGGCGTGCCTTTGCTTGCTCTCGGATCGACTCCTGAGCACGCACTTTTTTCCAATGCTGGATTTCATAGCCAATCAGCCGCCCGGCGTCATTGCGAACGCCATTCCCATTCTCTGGCAGCGTCTCTTCTGGTTTTTCGCGCAAGCCGAAGTCTACGTCGCCATGCTCCCGTGCTTTGGCCTCGTCACGCATCTGGTTTCCACGTTTTCGCGCAAGCCCGTTTGGAAGGAACGCCTCGTCGTCCTGGCGCTCTGCGGCGTGGGCGTTTTCGGTTTTTGCGTTTGGGGCCAGCACATGTTTTCCAGCGGCATGAATCCCTTTTCGCCGCTGGTCTTTTCGCTGCTGGCTTCTTCGCTCGGATTCCCCGCCACGATCCTGCTGATCAGTTGGCTCGGCACGCTCTGGAACGCGCGTGTGCAGCTCAACACCGCCATGCTTTTCGCGCTCGGCTTCATTTCCCTTTTTCTGTCCGGCGGACTCTCCGGAATTTTCCTCGCGCGCCATGACCTCGCCGCCGCAGCCGTCAGCGACGATTTCATCACCGGCCATTTCCATCTGGTCATGGGCGTCGCCGCCACGTTCGCCATTCTCGGCGCGCTGTTTTTCTGGTTCCCGAAACTTTTTGGCCGCCGCTTGAACGAGCCTCTCGGCAAGATTCATTTCTGGCTGACGTTTGCCGGCGTCTACTGCGTCTTCATGCCCATGCACTGGCTCGGCTTGATCGCGCACACGAATCTCTACTCCGGCAGTCGCATGGCCGCCATCGCCGCGATCGTCGGTCCGGTTCGCGCGTTCATTACATTCGCGATTCTTCTCACCGTGTTCGCGCAGGGAATCTTCCTCATCAATTTTCTCTGGAGCCTCTTCCGCGGCGAACGCGTCGTGGAACCCAATCCCTGGCGCGCCACCACGCTCGAGTGGAGCGTCCCCTCGCCGCCGCCCGCCGACGATTTTGGCGCGAGCGACCCGGTGGTGTATCGTGGGGCTTACGAATTCAGCATGCCGGACGTGGCCGAAGATTTCGTGCCGCAGCACCTCACACCGGAGCAGGTCGTGAAGGCCCGCGAATCCGGAAAATAGATTATGGAGAATAACAAACTGCGGAGAATGAAGCGCAGAGAATGAAGTTCGCAGAAGAGAGAACGCCAGCATGCCGGGCACAACCGCATTTCCGGACGAAGAACTGATCACCGATGACATCGGCGGCGGAGGCGGCGGCCCCACCCCACCCCCCGGCGGAGGCGATGACGGAGATGGCGACGACCGCGATCGCCGCCGCAAGTGGTCGCCGACTCCGCGGCGCTACTCCACCGCGATCACTCTCGGCATTGTTTCCATTCTGATGTTTTTCATGGCGCTTTCCAGCGCGTTCATCGTGCTGCGGCGCGGCAGCAACGTGTGGGTTTCGGTGCATCTCCCGCTCGTGCTGTGGGCCAACACCGGCATCCTTCTCGCCAGCAGTTTTACTCTGGAGGCGGCGCAGCGGAGGCTCTCCCTTGCGGACCTGCGTGGCTTCCGGAAATTTTGGATGGTCACCACGGTCTTAGGATTTTTGTTTGTCGCCGGACAGCTTGTTGCTTGGCGCCAGTTGGTGGCGCAAGGCGTTTACATTGCGAGCAATCAGGCCAGCAGTTTTTTTTACATTTTCACTGCCGCGCACGGCGTGCATCTTCTCGGCGGAGTGGGTGCGCTGCTGTACGTTTTGCTTCGCAAAGTCGAAACGGCGAATTTGTCGCGTTCCATGGCGGCGGAAGTCGCTTCTTATTACTGGCATTTCATGGATGGGCTTTGGATTTTCCTGCTGGCGCTCCTGTACCTGGGCAAGTGAATTTTAGATTGTCCAAAGTTCAACACTTCATAAGGACAAGTTTCCCCGACCGGGCCGCGACGCCCCTCAAACGAAAACAAAAGAACGGGTCTGAAGACCGCCACTACAAGTACGGCTGTGCCCGTATAATGATGCGGCTTCAAAAATGTTTGCAAAACGCACGAACTGGAATATGGCTCCGAACCGGCTGAGCGAAGCGCTGGCGGCGCACCGCGCGGCGGGGAAGCCGCTGATCGATTTGACCGTTTCGAATCCCACGGAATGCGGATTCGAATACGATAGCGCCGCAATCCTGGATGCGTTGCGCAATCCAGCGGCGCTGTCTTACGAACCCAATCCGAGGGGGCTGGAATCCGCTCGCCGCGCGGTCGCCGGCTATTATGCCGATCGAGGCGATAGCGTTTCGATTGAAGATATTTTTCTCACGGCCAGCACAAGCGAGGCGTACTCCTACGTCTTTCGAACGCTGTGCGACCCGGGCGACGAAGTTCTGATTCCTTCACCAAGTTATCCGCTTTTCGATTTTCTGGCGGACATTCAAGACGTCAGCCTGGTGCGCTATCCGCTGCTTTACGACCACGGCTGGCAGATCGATTTTCATGCCCTGGAGCAGGCCATCACGCCGCGCACACGCGGGCTGATTGTGGTGCACCCCAATAATCCGACGGGGCACTTTGCAAAACGGGCGGAAATCGCGAAGTTGAATTCCATTTGTTCCGCGCGGGAGGTCGCGATCATCGCCGACGAAGTGTTTCTCGATTTTGCGCTCGATGAAAGCCGGCCAGCGAGCTTCGCGGCGAATCGCAACGCACCGACATTTACGCTGAGCGGCCTCTCGAAGATTTCCGGGCTACCGCAGATGAAAGCCGCTTGGTTGATCGTCAGCGGCCCGCAGCAATGGAAGAGGGAAGCGCTCGCGCGGCTCGAAGTCATTGCCGACACGTATCTCTCCCTGAATGCGCCTGTGCAACTGGCTATCCCGGCCTTTCTCGAACAGCGCCGCGCTTTCCAACAACAGGTGCTGTCCCGTGTCCGGCGAAATCTCGCGGAATTCGACCGTCAGTTGGCGGCACAGAAGACTTGCTCTCGGCTGACCGTGGAAGGCGGCTGGTGTGCCGTCCTGCGGGTCCCCGCGATGCGTTCGGACGAGGACCTGGCGATCGCACTCCTGACGGCAAAGGGCGTTTCCGTTCATCCGGGGCACTTTTACGAATTCCCGTCGGAGGGGTTCCTCGTCGTAAGCTTCCTTACGCCCGAGCAAACCTTTGCCGAAGGAATCAGCCGCTTGCACTCCTTTTTCTGATGACCGACTCGTAACCTTTGCCAGAAAACTGGGCGCCTCCCGGTGCCGTAACCTTAGCAGGTAGGGAGTCGTAACAGCGAGTACCGGAACTAGGCGGCAGACCCCAATGTGGTTCACTCCACAATGGCTTAGGCCAGCTCATTTCTTCTGATTTTCATAGGGTATCCACCCCATGGTATGAAAGTAGCAGGGACGAATTCAGGGCTAAGTCTTCATGCCACGTAAATCACAGATAAATTGATAGTTAGTCTAGCTTAATTTTATCTTGACAATTTGAATCTTTGGAATTTAGATTGCACCCGCTATGGCAATATCGAGTTCCTTATCTGTGTGTGATGACTGGGGTTTCGTGCATTTTCAAAATTTTAGGAGGGTTCAGTGAAACATCGTTTTCTGAGACTTTTTGGATTTCTTGGGCTAGCAATCTGCCTGCTCGGCGCGGTGCTTTATGCGCCGACAGCATCTGCACAAACTCTCGTGACGGGTGCCGTTTCGGGTGTGATTACCGACCCGGCTGGCGCGACCGTTCCGGCCGCGCTGGTGACACTGAAGAGCGTAGAGACCGGGCAGAGCTATACCGCCACCACGGATAACTCGGGCTCGTATACGATTCCGCTCGTGAAGCCTGGGCAATACACTATTACGGTGGAGAAGCAGGGCTTCCGCAAGACCAGCCAGACCTTTGCAGTCGGGGTCGGCCAGATCGTCTCCGCGAGCTACAAGGTCGAAATCGGCGAAGCGACGCAGGTTGTGGAAGTCACAGCCGCCCTGCCGCTTCTGCAGGCAGAAAATGCCAACCTCGCAACTACCTTTAGTCAGAACGAAGTAGATAAACTGCCAAATCCGGGCAACGACCTCACGGCCGTGGCGCAAACGGCTCCAGGCGTAACCATGAACACATCAAGCGGTGGCGGTTACGGCAACTTTACCGCATTCGGTTTACCTGCCACTGCCAACCTTTTCACTGTCAACGGTAACGACGAAATGGATCCGTACCTCAACCTGAACAATTCGGGCGCCACCAACCTGCTGCTCGGCACCAACGAAGTTCAGGAAGTCGCAGTGGTGAGCAACGGCTACACGGGACAGTATGGTCGCCAGGCTGGCGCTCAGATCGACTATGTAACCAAATCGGGTGCAAATGCATTTCACGGCAATGCTGTTTACTGGTGGAATGGCAGCGCTATGAACGCGAACGACTGGTTCAATAACTCAACCAGTACTCCCCGCCCCTTTGTGAACAACAACCAGTGGGCAGCTTCCATTGGCGGCCCTGTGAAGAAAGACAAGGCGTTCTTTTTTGTGGACACCGAAGGCCTCCGTTACATCCTCGCCAGCAGCAATCTGACGATTGTTCCGACCAGCGCTTTTGCAACTGCGGTCGTTGCCAACCTGCCTTCATTCGGAGTGGCGAAGTCTGTTCCCTTCTATCAGAACATTTTCAACCTCTACGCCAAGGCGCCTGGTATTAACCGCGCGGTTCCCGTGGATAGCAGCATCGACGGCACAAACAACCTTGGTTGTGGGGACTTGAACACAGTGGATGGGTCAGGGGGTGTTGTGCCTGGCTTCGCGCAGTTTGGTGGCGCGAATGGCACGGCAAACAGCGCGTACACCATGAACTTGGGTGGCGGGACGCCTTGCGCACAGTTCTTCCGCTCCACTGTTGGTCAATTGAGTAGAGAATGGATTTTGGCCGGCAAATTCGACTACAACTTTAACGACAAGAACCATTTCAACATGTGATCAGCCCCTCCATGTTCAACCAGTTCATCCTTTCCGGGAGCTGGTACAGCGCCATCTTCGGAACCGAATCCACTGCGGCCCAGGCGACTTTCCCTGGCGCTTTGTATGATTTCGATACTTCCTCGTGGGCGAACATCGGCGGCATCAACAATGTGTTTCCGCAGGGGCGCAAGGTCACCCAGTACCAGTTCGTGGATGACCTTTCTATGACTCGCGGTGCGCACACGATCAAGTTCGGCGGCAACTTCCGCCGCAACGACATCTCGGACTTTTCCCCCCTGGTTCGCACTGTCCCTCGCCTGCGTGTCTTTAGCAGGACAGACTTCGTCGAAGGCATCATAGATCAGATTAGCCAGCGCTTCCCCTCTCGCAACGCCAACCCGGTCGCGATTTATAGCTTTGGCCTGTACTTCCAGGACGAGTGGCGCGCGCGGAAGGACCTGAAATTCACCCTGACTCTGCGCGGCGACCGCAACTCCAACGCTGTGTGCCAAGCGAATTGCTTCGCGCGTACTTACACTCCGTTCCCGCTCGTGAATCACGACCCGACAGTCCCCTTCAATCAACTCTATGTCGGTGGGCTCCATAGCGCGTTTAATAATGTAGAAAAGGCCGTGTTCCAGCCGCGTTTTGGCTTCGCCTGGCAGCCAGGTCGGCTGCACAACACGGTCCTCCGCGGCGGCGTCGGACTCTTCAGCGACCTCTACCCTGCCACTCTCATAGACAACTACATGCGCAACGCGCCTCAACTGAAAACCTTTACGCTGAGCTTCCTTGGAACACCTCTCTCTCCGGCAGAGGCTGGAAACGGGTATGCCTCCGAGACGGTGTGCAATGGAATCTTTAACACGAACTTCAATTCTGGCGGGACCGTGGCGACGTACAGGGCAGCGGCGGCTGCGGCCGGCCTCCGCTGCACTGTGCCGGACAATAACTCCGTTGTGGACAAAATCAACAATCCGAAGTTCGTCGAATGGAACTTTGAAGTTCAGCACACGTTCAACAGCAAGACCTTGCTTTCGGTCAACTATGTTGGCAACCGTGGGTATGACATTTTCGTGAACAACCCGTACGCAAATGCTCGCAGATTTGGTACTTTCGCCGGGCTGCCCGCGGCGGCGCCGGACACGCGCATTTCGAACGTCGCCCTCTTGTACAACGGCGGCATCTCCAACTACAACGGCTTGACCCTCTCCGTGGCGCACCGCTTCACCGCGGGCTTCTCGGGCCGGTTTAACTACAGCTATAGCCATGCGTTGGACAACATCTCGAATGGCGGAGTGGATCCCTACAGCTTGAACGATAGCTTGCAGACTCAGCTGAATCCGAACAACCTGAACAGCCTGAATTATAGCAACGCGGACTATGACGTACGGCACCTGATCTCGGCGAATTACGTATGGGATCTGCCGCTCAAGCCGTCGAATGCGTTACTCAACGAGGCGATTGGCGGCTGGAGTCTCTCCGGCACCGTCTTCTGGAGAAGCGGATATCCTTTCAGCATCCTGGATGCTGCAGCGCCCTCTACGATACTCGGCAATGCAGTCAACGCAACCCTTCTTGTTGACCCGACTACTGCGGTACCCAGTGAATGCACCAGCCCTGTGAAAGCTTGCTATAGTTCAAGCAGTTTCCCTGGCGTAGCGTCGGAAACTGGTTTCGCCCGCAGGCCACGCAATTCGTACCGTGGACCTCATTACTTCAATAGCGACTTCTCGCTTACGAAGAAGTTCCGCCTTACGGAGCATGCTAACTTCGGAGTCGGCGCAAACTTCTATAACGTCTTCAATCATCCGAACTTTGCAAACCCCGTCGGGGACATTTCAAGCGGCCAGTTCGGTACGATTCAGTCTACTGTTGTTCCTCCGACAAGCCCCTATGGCGCGTTCGTGGGATCAGCAGTGTCTGGCCGGTTGGTCCAGTTGACGGCGCGGGTTACGTTCTAACCTTATCCTGAGGAGCGGTGAAAACCCGCTCCCAAGAGAAAAATCTACAGGGCGGCCGGCAATTCGGCCGCCCTCATTTTTTTGTGGCAGGCATGTTCGCCGGCTTGGCGTGAGAAGGCCTCGGGCGACTCCGGTTACTCTCCGCCACGAGTCTCAAGGCTGGGCATGCTCGATGTGAGCGATCTCCTCGCGCACGTGGTCGGCACGGGCCCCCTTAGGTTCTTCCGTCAAGAAGATTTGAAGCTCCGCCAAGGCATCCGGTAGGCGATTCTCGCGTTCAAAGGCACGCGCAGCAATGTAATGGATCACCGCTAGACTCTGATGCGGGATGGCATGCACCTTGCGCGCAGTGGCGATGGCGGCATCGTAGTGTTTGTTCAGCAATTGAGCCTGTGCCAGCAGCATCATGGTCCCAGCATTGTTGGGTTCCGCGCGGGTAGCACTCTCCAACAATGTTTCCGCGCGCGCTGTGGCCTTGTCCTTGAAGCACAGCTTGGCCAAGTTGACCAGTGGGGGCACGAAGTGGTCATTCAATGCGATGGCCTTCTCCAATGCCTCGCGTTCATGTGCGGGATCATTCATGTGGCCGTAGGTCACAGCCAGATTGTTGTAGGCCGGCGCGTACTGCGGATAAATGGCGATCGCTTGGTTTAGCCGTTTCAGGGCGCTGGCCCAGTCCTGGCGAACCATATCTTCATTGGCCTTATCGAACTCTTTCCGGGCGCTGTCGGGTACATTCAGGTCTATCGCTGCCACCGAGGGAGAACCTTGCCTCACCCCGTTCGAATCGTCTTCCTTGCTGCGGCGAACCGTGATGAACAGGGCTTGGCTGGCCTTGCGCCGGTCGACTTCGAAGACGCCACTATCTGCCGCTTCTATCCCCTCCCCCGTTACGATGACGTGGTAGTTGCCGACAGGGACTCCAATGAAATCCGCGCGCCCCTGATCGTTTGTGAAATTCTCAGACACAGGCGAACTGCTGGAGCCGATCATCAACTGCACCCTCAGCTGCAAGCCGGCGGGGCGGTCATTTGTGTACAGAACATGTACGTGGACGTTTCCAACTTGACTGGGATCCATTCCACGTTGTCCGGCCTGAGAGTTGGCACTGGTAGCAACGAAGGAAAATACTCCGAAGATAAGCAGATGGCGGTACAGCATAATTGCCTCTTGAGAGGCGGCAAGCTCTTCAGAGCCAGGATTCTACTGCTTCGCGAGTCACATAACCAGAGCAGGATTCGAATTTGAGATATTGGGTTAGAGCCGGGACAGCGCTCGTTTCGTCTAGCGCAGGCGGCCGGGAGGATCGGCGGGAGACGGCATGGCGGCGGATTTGCCGTTGCTCGGGGAGTTCGCGGTGACGTGTACGGGGGCGGGCTGGGGGATGCCGGCGCCGGCGTTTAATTCTAGGTGGTCTTTGCCGCAGGCGGGGCAGTAGCCTTTGCCGGTATCTTCATCGCGCAGGGAGGCAAGCTCGTAGCAGCCGCAGATGCAATCGCAGTATCCGGTTTCGGAGGCCGTCTTGATGGGGATGAGCGCCATGGAAAAGAAATAGTACGTTTTCTGGGGATTCCTTGCAAGAGAGGGAGTGGCGAGTGATGAGCGAGGAGCAGCACTAGCCTCGACCAACTGGGTCCATGCGGGCGGTGCGTTTCGGAAGGGTCAGAGCAGGGAGGACGGATTGAACTTCGCGCGTGAGGCAGGGCAGTTACCATCAGCGAAAAAAAGAGATTCATCGCAGAGGGCGCAGAGGGCGCAGAGAAGAGGAAACGGTCCGCCTCCCTGACCTGATCGGGCACGCTCCAAGCGGATCGGGAGGGGCAAGCCCCGCCCCTACAGGTTCTTCAGATGCGCCATGCGGAACGGGGAACCTAGGTGTTCGCGCAAATCCAGCCAGTGCTGCTCGGGAATGGTCATGAAGACGTCGACCACCGCGGGATCAAACTGGCTGCCGGAGCAGCGCTTAATTTCTTCGCGGGCATGGGACATCGGCAAGGCGCGTCGATAGGGGCGATCGCTGATCATGGCGTCCATCGAATCCGCGATGGTAAAGATGCGCGCGCCGAGAGGAATCTGTTCGCTCTTCAGTCCGCGAGGATAACCCGAGCCGTCAAAAAATTCCTGGTGGGCGAGAACGATCTCCGCGGCATCGCGCAGAAACGGAATGCGAATCAGCATGTTGTAGCCGATTTCGCAGTGTTTGCGCATGATCTGTTTTTCGTCGTCGTTCAAAGGACCGGGCTTGCGCAGGATGCCATCGGGAATCGCCATCTTGCCGATGTCGTGGAGAAAAGCAGCGCGCGCCAGGACAGGCAGATAGGTATCCGGCACGGGCATGGCCCTGGCGATGGATATGCAAAACGCAGTGACGCGCTGGCAATGTCCTTCCGTCTCGGCGTCTTTTAGGTCCAGGGCGCTTCCGAGGGCTTCGAGGGTGTCGTCGTAGGACTGCTCGAGCTCCAAGTGCTTGGCGGTGAGCTCCGCGGTGCGTTTCTCGACCATCTGCTCCAAGCCCCGCTGGTAGTTGCGGTTTTCGATGATCAGGCGGCGGTGCTGCAGGGCGCGTCCAACGCCGAGGAAAAGCTGGTCCTTCTCGAAAGGCTTAAGGATATAGTCATAAGCGCCGCGGCGAATGGCCTCAAGAGCGGTGGAAATGTCGTGGATGGCGGTGACCATGATCACCGGCACTTCGGGATCGTACTGCCGCATCCATTCCAGCAGGCGGATGCCGTCCATTTCCGGCATGATCATGTCGCTCAGGACCAGGTCAGGCGTAGATTTTTTCACCTGGTCTTGCGCGAAGCGGCCGTTCTGCACGGCCGTGCAATGATAGCCTTTGGATTCGAGCATGGTCGAAACGACCTCGCGAATCGCTTCCTCATCGTCCACGACCAGTATGTTTTCCATCTCCACGTTGGTTGGCCCCCGGTAGGCATTATATGTGACGGCACACTTAAATAGGGACGGCCTTGCCCAGTAAGAAAATAGCGTGTTAGCGTCAATAAAGAGTTATCTCTCAGAGCTTCTCGCCGTCCACAGCAAGCTTCGCGGCAGCACGATCACCGCAGCGACGGCACTACACCGGCCGGGAGGCGGGGCATCGTGTTGGCCAATCAAGGCTTGCTTGGAATCGCTTTCTTCGAAGCAACTGCCTCCATGATTTTGCTGGTGCTGTTTCTTCTTTTCCGGCGCGACCACCAGGCGGGCTATTTCCGTTTTTGGCTGACGGGGTGGTGCTGTTTTACTTTTTCCTCATTGTGCGAAGTGGCGCTGTTGGTTCGCCAGCTTCCAGGATTGAATCTGGCGAGCGTTTTGGCGCAATTTGCGGCCCTGGTTCTCTTCTTGATGGCCGCGATGCATGCCGTGGCGCCCTCCCAGCAGAGACTCTGGTCTCCGGTTCCGCTGCTCGGCTTGGCGCTGACGGTCATTTATTATTTCGAACGAAGCGGCCCGCGGCAGGTTTCCGCGCTGCATTGGGAAACCGCCATCTTCGAGGCGGCCATCTCCTTCTTTGCCGGCTGGAAGCTATGGAGGTCAGAGATGGCGCGCCGCAGCCACGGGGCGCAGCTCCTCGGAGCGATCTTCCTCCTGAACGGACTGCATGGTCTCAACCGCCCTCTTTGGCTGGAGAGCCCGTTCTACCTTTTGCACGTGGCGTTTGACCATTTGCTGGGAGTGGCCTTGGGAATCGCCATGGTCGTGGTGGTGCTCGAAGGCGCGCGCACCAGAAGTGAAGAATTGAACGACAAGATGCGCCGCCTGACACTCTTGACCACGGCCAGCACGCAGACCCTCTCCGTTCAGGAAGTCATCGACCAGGTTCTGTCGCACCTGGTGCAAAGTCTCGGCGCCACTCATGGGATTGTGCGGCTGAAGGAAGGCGAAGGGAGTACGGCGCAACTCGTGGCCCGGGCTTCGGTGGGATTTGACCAGTCCTATTTGACTCGCTACGCCAAAATTGCCGCGTCGGAACCCTGGGCGCAGCAGGTGTTCAAGGCCGGGAGCCAGTTCCTGGAGTCCCAGGAAGAGTGGGAGCCCGCCGCTCGCCAGAGAGGGGAAGAGGCGGGATTGAAGACGCTGGTGACCCTGCCTCTGCCCGGCAAACAAGGGCCGTTGGGGCTGATCGCCGTCGGCTCAACTCGCCAGGGGCGTTTTCAACCGGACGAGCTGTCCTATCTCGTCAACATCGCCAACCTGCTCGGGCTCACGCTGCAAAATGTTAGCTTGTTTCAGCAAGTCACCGCCGTGCAGCGTCAGTGGGAATACACTTTCGATTCCATTGGCGACCCCATCCTGGTTCATGATCCTGCCGGGCGCATTCTGCGCAGCAACCAGAGGCTGAGCCAGCTCCTGGGCCGTGGAGGAAACGCGCTTGCCGGCCGCAGCGTCACGGAGGTTCTCCCCGTGCAGAACGCCGCCTACAAGAGTTGCCCGTACTGCGAAGGAATTGGCGGAGAAGGCGACGAGCCCGATCCCTGGCTCCCCGGCTATTTCCTGGCCTCCAACTCCACCTTTACCGATCCCACTGGGCGGCAACTCGGAACGGTCCACGTTTTGAAGGACATCACCGATCGCAAGCGCGCGGAGGAAAAATACCGCACGCTGGTGTCCAGCGTTCAGGAAGGGGTATTTATCTCCACGCCCCAGGGACGCTTCCTGGATTTCAACGACGCGCTCCTGCGCATGACCGGCTATGAGGACCGCGAGGAATTGCTGGCGGTGGACATTCCCAGCGCGTTTTACGCCAACGCCTCGGATCGCGACAGGCTCAAGAAACTCCTCCAGCAGCACGGCACGGTCGCCGATTTCGAATTCGAGATGCGCCGCAAGGACGGCGAAATCCGCACCATGCTGGAGTCTTCCATCGCGGTCCGCGATGCCGCCGGCAACGTCACCGCCTACCAGGGCTTCTTGCTCGACATTACCGAGCGCAAGCAGGCTGAATCCGAAATCCGCCGCCGCAACCGCGAACTCCTGGTTTTGAATTCCATCGCCCAGACGCTTACCGAATCGCTGGACCTTAGCGATTCGCTGCAGCGCACGCTGGGACAGATGTCCGAGCTTTTCAACCTGGACACCACTTCGCTCTATTTGTTCAATCCTGATGGCACGCAACTGCGGCGCGTCGCCGCGGTCGGTCTACGTTCGGAATTTACCAGGCACTTTCCGCCGGTCTCCGTGAATCCGGAGCTTATGCAGCACATCAAGGCGGTGCACGCGACGTTTCTCTCCGCCCAGGGCTTGCCACTGCCGGCGGTTTTCCGCGACGCCCAGGCCAGGGAGGAGCTGGTTGCGGCCTACATTGTGGTTTTGTGGTCCAAGGATCGCGTCATCGGAGGCCTGGCCGTCGGCAGCCGCACGCCGCGCGAGTTTTCCCCGACCGACGTGAACTTGCTCATCGCGGTCGGCAGCCAAATTGCCAACGCCATCGAACGCTCGATTCTCTACGAGGAGACGCGCCAGGCTTACGAAAACTTGCGCCGCACCCAGGAGCAGTTGCTCCACAGCGAGAAGCTGGCCGCGGTCGGACAGTTAATCTCCGGCGTGGCGCACGAATTGAACAATCCGCTTACGGCCATCCTCGGTTACAGCCAGTTGTTGACCTCCAGCGGACAGATGGGGCAGCAGGGCATCGAATACGCCGACAAACTTTACAAGCAGGCGCAGCGTACGCACCGCATCGTGCAGAATCTCCTGAGCTTTGCCCGGCAGCACAAGCCCGAACGAGTTCTCGTGCAGATCAATCAGGCGCTTGAGGAGACGCTGGCGCTGCGTGATTATGACTTGCGGATGCACAACATCCGCGTCCACCTGGACCTCGCGGAGGATTTCCCAGTTACCTCTGCTGACCCGCACCAGCTCCAGCAAGTTTTTCTGAATATGGTGAATAACGCGGTGGACGCCATCCTGGAACATTCCACGGAAGGCGATTTATGGGTACGCACCAGCCTCAACGGCGACCGCCTTTGCATTGAGTTCACGGACAGCGGGCCTGGCGTGAAAGACGCTTCCCGCGTTTTCGATCCGTTCTACACCACCAAACCCGTCGGCAAAGGCACCGGTCTGGGTCTCAGCATTTGCTATGGCATCATCACGGAACACGGTGGAACCATTCGCGTAAGGAACATCCCCACGCGCGGCGCCTGTTTTGCTATCGAATTGCCTCATCAACCTGTCCCCGCCGTATTCTCCGCACCAGGGCAAAAGACCATCTCAGGAAGGGACGGGCGAATCCTCCTGGTGGATCGCGATGAATCCGTGCTGGAAGCGGTCGGGACCATTCTGCGCGCCCGCGATCATCGCGTCCAGACCGCCAGGGATTTTCCGGAAGCCTGCGCCCTGCTGGAGAAAGAGGAGTTCGATCTGGTGGTCGCGGACCTGCACCTTTCCGACGGGGCAAACGGGAACGGACTGGGCGAATGGCTGGCCCAGCATAAGCCCGCGCTTAGCCATCGATTGATCTGGATGTGCGCCGTCGCGCCGTCAGAAAACGTCGGCGAGAGTATTGCTGGCAACGGCCGCCACATTCTTCAAAAGCCGTTCAAGGCCAATGATCTCCTGGCGGCGGTCGACGAACTGCTGCTAAACAACGTCCAGGCCGCGGCGATTCAACGATGAAGCCAACTCGGCCGCAAGCGCGGCGCGCTCTCCGAGTTCTTTCATCGCCGCTTCCATTCGAACGCTCAAGCCACTGACCAGGTTGCTCAATCCATCTAGTTGCGGCAGGGTGGCAAAGCCGGCCAACAGCTTCCAGCGAATCAATTGGTATTGCCAGTTAAACTTCGCGGTAAGTCGAAGCCTATCGAACTCCTGTACCGCGGCCACTTCCGGAGAAAGCACGGCAATTACCCTGGCCATCCGCAACAGACTCAGGAAATCCCCGCGCACCGCGGCCAGATAGGCGAGCGCGACACCCCTGCGCTCCCGGCGGACTCGCCGCTGAACTTTTTCCGACGCTCTCTGCCTGAGGAAGTCAAAGTCCGCCTTTGCGAGCGCCCGCCGGATTTGTGGCAGGAAGCTAACGTGATCCCCTGCGCCCTCGCCGAATGCATCGGGAGGCACACCGGATTTTGCAAGCTTCGTGGGACCACGCAGGGCCCACCCGAGGAGGAGCAATAGACCAGCAACCAACGCAAAAAGAATGAACATGGAAATAGTCATTGTCTTGCAGCCTTCGCTCCCCAAAACTTGCCGAGCTGGCCGTTCAATAAACGCAAGCGTTTATTAATTTGAGGGGAAATCTGCCAGTAGACGGAGGTTCCTAGAAGAGCGGGCCGGACTTGCCTTGCGGGCGCAGCCTTCCATAACCCCACGGCCCATGCTCCTTGTACGCCCGCGTAGGCTGCGATCGTCGTAAGTTGCCAGATCGGCTTAATGTTGGCAAAGCCGCGAAGAAAGAGGGCGTGCCCGATGGTATTCGCGAGAACGATAGCGCAGGAATAAGCGCAAAAGCCGCCGAGAAGCACTTTATAGGGCGGATCCACCGGAATCGAATAGTAGCGAATGATCACCAGGCAAGCTACCAGTGCAACGGCGAAAGCGAGGTGAAAGCCGCGATCAGCCAAACCAATGGCTGCGGAAATGTTTTGGCCCGCCTCAATCGCGGCGTAGGAAAGAACAACAAAAAAGGCCACCGCCAGGACCCGCCATCCGAGCCCCCAGATTCCTGGGTAGGGACGGAGAACAAGCCAGAGCACCTCGGTGGTGGCAAGGATCCTGAGAATCAGTGTGCCCGCTTCCGACAACCAGGCGAGCATGAGTGCCGTGTGGGAACTGAAGCCAAAGCGGGCATAAACGAAATATAAAAAGCCCATTTGGCAAATGTTCACGGCAAGATACGCAGTGAACGCAGGAAGCTTTCGGAAGTGGCCCTTGAAGAGCAGCAGACCGAAAACCGCCACTTGGGCTACAACACTGATTGCCCATATCCCCTGGACGGAATGGACTAAGCCAGCCATTGCGAGTGAATCCTAGCACGTTTATAACCGGCGGGTAAATAGCTCGTTCGTTCACCGGGGTTTCGGCAGCAAAGTTCAGCAGTTGGCTTACTCTTCCGTTATGGCACAGCTCAAGTCTGGGGCTTCTCTTCGGAAAGTCCGCGGTTTCCTGACAGTCTCAGTCAACTCCTCGTAGCTTAGTGCTCTCAGAAAACCAAAACCGCAGCCCGCCATCAAGGCGAGCTGCGGCGTTTAATGGTGGCGGCGGCCGGCTATGTAAGCTGCGAACTCTGAATTGCGAACGGCCAAGGCAGCGGCCCGCCCTCGGCGCGCAGAGTGGTGTTGCGTTGAGCGGCGGCTGAGAACGGCCAGGGCAGCGGCCCACCTTCGGCGCGCAGAGTGGTGTTGCGTTGAGCGGCGGCTGAGAACGGCCAGGGCAGCGGCCCGCCCTCGGCGCGCAGAGTGGTGTTGCGTTGAGCGGCGGCTGAGAACGGCCAAGGCAGCGGCCCGCCCTCGGCGCGCAGAGTGGTGTCGGTTTGCGCGGCAGTTGAGAACGGCCAGGGTAGTGGATTCCCCTCGGCGCGCAGAGTGGTGTCGGTTTGCGCGGCAGTTGAGAACGGCCAGGGTAGTGGATTCCCCTCGGCGCTCAGAGTGGCGTCGCTTTGAGCGGCAGTTGAGAACGGCCAAGGCAGCGACGCCCCATCGGCGACGACGGAGTTACTCGCAACATAGTTGACGGAGCAGATCCCTAGCAGTACGATCAGCACTGCTAATAGCGAAAGCGTGGTTACAGCTGCAAGTTTTTTCATGGATAAACCCTCCCTGAGTTAAGGGTGAGGGTCTGCAAGCCGCGGGGAGGGAAATGGCTATAAACGTTCTGAATCCGGAACAGGACGGCGCATGAGAGCACTGACACAACTACAGCAAAACCGAAGAATCATTCAGGATTTCACGCTGACGACACTTGCGGGGGTTCCCGGTCTTTTCGCCCGGCTGGTGTACCTGGCTTCCTTGCGGGATCTCTCCAGCGGCCGCTATGAACACGCCGGCCTTTCCGCCCTTTATCCGGACGCGGCGGTCCAGCAGGCTCTGCAGCTCTGCCACGAGCAGATTTTTGAACGCATTTTGGAATCGCCGCTCGCCAGCCAGCAAGAGGATTTGCGCGCCTGCTTAAGCGGCATGGAAGGTGGGTTGTGCGGCGCGGTGTCCCACTGGCGCCGCAGCGAAGCCTACCGAATCCTTCAACCGGAAGCCTCGCCCGATTATCTCAAGGATCTTTTCTGCTCGAATCTCCGGGCTCTTCTGGAGATCCTCGACCAGGAAAATTCTCCGGCTCGTTCAAGCGCGTAACCACCCCGGTCACTCGCCCCACGATTTCCGCTTCGTCCGGCACGCGCCAAGTTTCCGGCAAACAACGCGATAGCGGATGCGGCTGCATCACCAGCAGCGAGCCTTGCTGGTGGAACCACCCGCAACGGTATCCGCCGCGCACCTCGACGAAGTACATCGGCCGGTCATGCTCCGTGGTCCAATCGCCTTCGTCAATCTTGCGGACCGATGTATCCACAAGCACGACGCTCCCGGGGCGCAGCAGCGGGGTCATGCGCCGGTCGGAGGTGCCAATGTATCCGTAGAGTTGGTGGCGGTGGCCATTCGTCAGCACGCCCTCAAAGTGGCCCCACTTTTCCACCATCCTCGACAGCAGCTCCGTGCGGCGCGGGTCGAACGCCGGGTCAAATTTCATCGGTATGCGCAGCGATGTCGGCGCGGCCATCAGGTGCGTCCGCGGGGCGGGGAACGACGCTCCATCCGGAAAACACTCTTCCATCGGCACGTCGTACCAGGCAAAGATTTCCAGCGGGTTCAGCCGGTAGAGGGCCGCCAGCGTATACAATTTGTGCAACCCCGGCACCACTCCCCGGTTTTCAATGTCCGCCAAGCGGCTGATGTGCAGGATGAACTCGGGACGCCCGCGCCGCGTGGCCACTTCGTAGCTGCGGCGCTCTACATCCCTATAGGTCAACCCCAGTCGCTCGCGGGCTTGCCGTAGACGAAGTCCGGGAAGCATCAATCCCTCGTGGGCTGAGTGGATCGCAACAAGCAGAGTACATCAGAATTACCATGCTGTTAAGTTTCCGGAACAAAAAATCGGCGCCGCGCCCACACCTCCCGTTCAAAGTGATGCCGCTTTGCGCCACGCAGTTATAAGTATAATCGCTGAGCGTCTCTGTTCGCCGGGGAGGAGGACCGCGGCTCCGTTTCTTATTTTTTCGGGGAAGCGAATCGGGACTGTATCTGTTGCATGGCCTGCGGCAGCTTTTCCGGATGGTGGTTGATGTCCATGAAAAAGACCCGCAAGTCGAAGGGCGCGCCCCCAAATTCGCGAAACGTGGCGGGGAGTGGGGGACCGCCCAGGCTGCCCGCTGGTGGGATGTGTTCCGGAAGGCGCACGGCATACATGCTGCCGCCTGCAAACGCCTCATGCGGATACTGCATCAGCCACACGCAGTTGTGTCCATCCATAATCATGCTGGCGGAGACCACCGCCCACTGTCCACCATCCGCGGCCGCAGCCCTTTGGCAATCCCAGAACTCGGACTGCGGCACAGTCGCACGGGGATCGCTAAACCCATACTCATCCAATTTAATCTTTTGCAAGCCGTGCTGTTCGGCATACTGCCTCGCTTCCGGCAGCGACTGATTCCAGTCCAAGTTGGAATCATTCACCAGAGCGTAGGCGGGACGCCCGAGGCTCAAGACGTTGATGTAAGGAAAGTAGAAGGGGTACGCGTGCACCGCCATGCCAAGACAAACCAGGGTTAGCACTCCAGCCGTCGCCGCTGCGAGCCGCCCTGTCGTCGGAGCGGACTGGCGGAGCCGTTCTACCAGGCGCGGCAGTGGCGCCAACAGCAGGATCAGCAGCGCTAACGGAACGCTAAAATGGCGAATACTGAGGTCCAGGCGGCTCAACATACAAAAACCGGTAAAGACGATCAGGGCTATCCACAGGATTCGCCAATGAATCGCAAGCTCCGCAGGAACGGTTGGAGAATGGCCCTCAGCGTCCCTCTTCTGCCTCAGGGCGAGCGCGGCCGCCAGCACTAACAATCCGAGGAAGGCCAGAGGGGATTTCAATAGGAACACCACCGGAAAGTAGAACCATACGCCGTGAGGATAGCCGTGGCCCAGGATGAACGTTGGCCGGCTCCCAGTGATCAGAACCATCAACACGCCCCGCAGGTACAGCCAGGGCGGCATGAGCAGCCGGCGCAGCGGTATCGCGGCTGGCCCGTGGCCGAGACGGTAAAGCACGTCAGTAGTCTGATTCAGGGAAAAAATGAAATAAAAGAGGTAGACGGCAAGCGCCGCCCACAAAATTCCCTGAAGAGCCGCGCGCCATCGGAGACGGCGCCAGGCACGCGCCTCCGGTTTGGTAAGGGGCTGGCCGGGCACGCCGCGCCAACGCGTGCTCAGCGCAAATGCCGCGAAGGCAAAGAATAAAATGCCCGCTGTGAACTTGGAAAGTAGGGCCCCCGCCAGGCACAGGCCGAAAATCACGGCGTTCTTCCGGCTGGGGTTCTGCCAGACTTCCGCAAAGCGCCACAACGCCAGCAAGGAAAACAGTGTGACTGCTATGTCGGTGTGGACTAGCGGGCCGAAAGCGAGAAAGGCAGGCGTGCTGACAAAGACACTTAGACACAATAGCCCGCCCCAGTTTCCTCCCAGTCGCCGGGCGCAAGCGAACACCACCCATCCCAGCGCCAGCGTTAGCATCAACATGGGCAGGCGGGCCCACGCCAGCGTCGTCACCGGATCGTTCCACTTTGTCAGCAGCCATTCGCCGAAGACCCACTGCCCCATAAAGGCCGGAAAAAACTTTTCGCTGATGGTCCACGAGATGTGCGAATAGTCAGCGTGCGTTCCACGCAAAACCAATGGCAGCGCCGCCAGCACTTTGGGCAGAGGCGGATGCTCTTCATTCATGCGCAAGTCGAGTTTTTGCAGATAGCTTACGCCGGAAGCGATGTGCGACACTTCATCAACGGTCACGGACTCCCGCAAGGCCGCGCCGCCCGCCAGCATCGCCATGAACAGCAACAGCAGTCCAGCAGCGATGGAGAAGTAAGTGCCGCGCGTATTTTCCATCAGGCCCTTTCCCTTCAAGGAGTACACATCGTTGGCCGCGAAGTTGCTCCCGCCCGATTGTGACACAGAGGATAGCAGGCTAGGAGGACATGTCGGCGCGACGTGAACAGATGATGTACCGCGAAATCCAAATAATGAAACACACCAAGGAGCGCAAACAATATTGCGCCTCCAAATCTCTGCTTATTATTCATTCGCATAGCTTCGGCGACCCTCCTCCAAGGTTTTGCTAGGGTTTGCCGTGAAGACTAATCGACCATGTGGTTTTGGAACGATTCTATTTGTCCGGTTTGCGCATTCATCGGTAGTCTCCACTTACTTTGGTTGGGGACTGCGCAATCTCATGGTTTCATCGGCCTTGGACTTCTGATCTAGAAGTACAGTAACGCGGCCAAGTATAGAACAGGTGGATTATCTGAACTGAAGCCGTCCCTTCGACCACTAGAGAAGACCCGCGTGTTGCTATACCTTTGCAGCGGATAGTCCGACCATCGGGAAGCCCCCCTTTCAGCCCCCCTTGACCTGTGCGGAAGACTACATAGAGAGGCTCCAATGCTGTCCAGGAGGGATAAGTGAAAAAATACCTTTTTTTAATGCTGGTTTTCGTGTTTGCGGCGGTAACGACAACTGCTCAAACGACAGTTGCCAACTTCGACAGCCCCGCGTGCAGCGGAAATGGAGTCGGAGTCTACCAAGGAATCGACTTCAGCCTATCTCCATGGGATTGCGAAAATCCCGGGCTGATAGGACAAACGGGTACAAGCATCTCATGGTACCAGCAGACTTACAGCGGACAGTTCAAGCTGCAATCGCCGGGGGTCCTTCTTTCGTTGAGCGCAGCTACTTCCACCGGCTCAGGAACGCTGACCGTTTCAACCGACGTAGGAGAAAGCTTTTCACACTCGATCAACACCACATTTCAAACGCTGCTAACCGGTTTTACAAAACCCGCGTCAGTGATCACGGTGAAGTTTCCAGGCGGCTGGACCATCGAGTTGGATAATCTCACGTACCAAACGGCAAGTGCTGTAGCAGCGCCGCGGACGCTGACCCTATCGGCTACTCTGATGTGGGACGACGGCACGGCGGTTGCAGGTAGCCTGAGTCTTTTGCAACTTACCGGGACAAGCACGCAAGTCCATCTCGGCACCTTTGTCATAAGTTCCTCCGGCAGTGTCAGCGGAACCGTGAAGCTTGACGTGACGCAGCCCGATCCGCTGACGTTTCAGGTAGTCCTACTTGGGACGAACAACATGGTAGAGGCACCGCCAGTGACCTTCCAAGTGATCAAGGTGATGTTTCCTTCGACCTTAACCGGAATAAACGGCAAGATCGTTTTGTCAAAATCCACGATGACAATTAAGTCGTTCGACATGGGGTTGGTGCCGTAGCATCGTTTAACGAGCCCTTGAACTCCGACAAGAATGTCGCCCTGAAGTGTTCAAGAATTAGGGCTAAATCCGCGTAATTGTCTTTGCTCTGGCTAGTGTTGTGCCGACCCGTTGAACCCGCACGCGTTACCGGACATCTGCCGATGTATTCTCGTGGGTGTTTCAATTGTGGCTGATCGCGCCACGAACCATCCTTAACTATGGCGGCGTAGTGGATGGTCATGGGCCCCGCGGGGATGTCCCATGTGTAGCCATGAGTCGCTGTCTAAGCATTTCTGTTCTCCTAAAATGAAACATTTTCTGCGGATGTTAATTTAATTGAAGAACCAGCCTGATGCGGTATGCTTTTCCGATGGTGGAGATATTGGTGTCTTGGTAGCGCAGCCGCTCCTGGCTGTGCTCGCCACTCGTCACCGCCACTCGCCACTCCTCCTCCCCTCAAACAGTCCAGCCTGGATTCTGCTATTCTGAAAACGAAATGGCCTCTCACTGCAAGTACTTCTCATTCGGGCTGCGCCCTCTATTCCTCGGCCTCGCCCTTTTGCTAGGCAGCCTCGCGGTCCACGCGCAGCAGGCTGCCGTCGCTCCTCCTTCTTCGGATTCCAAGCCCGCCACCGACGCCGATTTCATCGCTGCCGCCGACGAAGTCCTCGGCCAGATGAGTCAAATCACCGGGTTGAAAGTGCTCGCGCCGCTGAAAAAATCCTTGCGTTCACGCGAGGAAATCCGCGCTTACGTCATCAAGCAGATGAATGAAGAGAAGAATCCCGCCGAACGCTACGCCGACTTGCGCAGCGCCGAAGCCTTCGGCCTCCTTCCCAAGGGCTTCGACCTTGATGCCTTCATGGTGAACGTGCTCACCGAGCAGGTTGAAGGGCTATACGACCCCAAGACCCGCGAGTTTTACATCGCGGACTGGAGCCCGCTGGCGGATCAGCGTATGGTCATGGCCCATGAATTGACGCACGCTCTCGAGGACCAGCATTTTCATATCGAATCGTGGGTAAAGGCAGCCCGGCCCAATGAAGATGCCGAACTCGCGCGCGACGCCGTGCTTGAAGGCGGCGCCATGGCCGCCATGGTCGATTACTTGATGCTGGGAACCGGCCGCTCTTTGAAAGACCTGCCGGAGTTCGACCCCGGCGCGCTGATCGGCGATCTGGGCAGCACCCCAACACTGGAAAAAGCTCCGCCGTTCCTCAAGGATGTGCTGATCTTTCCATATCTCAGCGGACTCACGTTCTCGGCGGCGGTCATGCGCAATACCGGCTGGGCTGCGGTCCCCGGTTTGTTTGAGAAGCCGCCCGTTTCCACGCAGCAGATTCTCCATCCGGCGCTGTACCGCGCCGGCAAAATTCCCGCCACTGTCGCTCTCCCGCGGCTCGAGAAACTGCTCGGCGACAATTGGTCAAAGCTCGACGAAGACATCATGGGCGAGTTCGGCTGGAAAGAAGTCCTAAAACAATTCCTCGACACTGACCGCGCCAAATCCATGGCGGCGGCCTGGGACGGCGATCGCTACGCCCTCTACGAGCAGAAACAAACGAAGAAAATCATTCTTGTGGCCCGCCTGCAGCTGGACAGCGAAGTGCACACCGCGCGGTTTTACGGGCAATATTCCGAAGCGCTCGAGAAAAAATACCCGGAGCGATCGAATCTGTTCCGCCGCCCGAACTTTTTTTCTTTCGACACTCCCGACGGCGGCGTGTTCCTGGATTGTTTGGGAAACGACTGCGTGACTATGGAAGGCGCCACGCGCAACATCTTCGACGCTTTCACCAAAGCCCTGAACTGGCCTTTGGCGCCCCAACCGCCCGAGCGCTCCGGCGCAGTGACGCAGAAGACGGCGGCGTTTTTTTCTCCAGCCGCGCTATCCGCAGCAAGAACTGTTTCTCCAGCCGCGAAAACCGCGCGGTAAGAAACGGATCGCGCGAGCCGGCGCGCTGTCGCAGCAGCGTGGCGATCCCCAGTTTGGCAAATTGCGCGGCTTTGACCAGGTCTTTGGCGTGGCGTTCGTAATAAATGGCCAGTTGCTCGCAGGCATGAACGCCATCTTGAGGGTCTCCAGCGATCTCTTGCCAGATTTCCGCGGCCCGTGCATGTTCGCCACGGCGCTTGGCCATCAGCGCAAGTTCGCGCCGCGCCTTGGGCCGGAATTCCGCCGGCAGCCCGATTTCCAGGGCCTGCGCGCACGCGGACTGGGCGCGATCACAGTCTCCGCGCCGCTGCAAAAATCTTGAAAGCCCGAAGAGGTCCAGGCTTTCGATTTCGCTCGCGGCGTTTGGCGTGCCGGAAAGAAGTTCGTTGATTTTGCAGAAGAGAGCAGCGAGGCCGCGCAAATCCATCTGGTTGTGCCGCACCACTGCCGCCAGCGGCTCGACCGGGCCGCCGCGCAGGTAATCGAAATAAAACTGCGGGATCAGCGCCGAAGCCACATCGTTTTCGCGATGCCAGCCGAGGCGCGGTGCGTCCAGGACGCGGCGCTCGAGTTCCACGAGCCGCACCGAACCGAGGCGAAGTTTCCACAGCGCGCGCGCGGGATGCAGCAAATCGAGATGCGCCGCGACCTTGGGCGCGGCGATGGAGCGCGTCATCGTGAAACGACTTTCGAGCAGCGGCCAATCGAACGATTTTCCGTTGAAGGTAACGAGCACCGGCCGCGCGGCGACACGCTGAGATAATTCCTGCAACAGCGAATGCTCTTCGGCAAAGTCGCGCATAAAGAATTGCTCGACCTGCAAGCCGCCGGCGTCCCACCACGCCAGACCAATCAGAAATGCGTACGTGCCGGTGCCACCGGCGAGCCCGGTGGTTTCCGTATCGAGGAAAAGCCATTGCTCCGGATCTTCCAGCGCGGCACGAGTCTTGCGGGAGAGCGATTCGTCGCGGGTGCGGGAAAGTAATTCGAGTGTTGTGGATGAAGGAGTAGAAAATTCCGGAGTAGAGAACCAGTTTCGAATGGCGAGGTGTTCCCCGAAATGATTGGTGGCCACGCCCGCGCCGAGGAGGCGGCCGACAGCGTCTTCTTCGCCGGGCGTTCGAATGGCGGCGGGGCGCGCGGGCCGGGCGGGTTTCAGCGCGGCGAGTCTGGAAAATTTGTCGGCGGCGGCTGACATCTACACACACAACCTGTCGAGTATGGCGAGTGCGGCTTCCTTTGCGCGCGGGGCGAGATCGCCGGCAGGGCCGACGCAGGAGGGGCAGCCTTGTTCGCAGGGGCAGGCGGCGATGAGTTCGCGCGTTTTTTGGACGAGGAGAGAGTGCGTGCGAAAGAGCGGTTCGGAGAAACCGATGCCGCCGGGGTAGGCGTCGAAGAGGTAAAGATTGGGTTCGAAGAATTCTTTGGGGTTGGGGGAGAGGGCGTTTTCGAGGCGCGAGGGGGCGAATTCGTCGATCGTACCCCGATGGGCGGCAGCGGGCGGGGCAGGCCCCGCCCCTACTACGGCTGAACTGGAATCTGGCGCGGGAGGACGCTCGCCGATGGCGGTGCCGAGGTCCCGGCGGTCGCACATCAAGAGAAGAGTGGCCACGGATTCGAGGGCGTGGAGTAGGCCGAACATGCCGCTTTGGCGTTCGCTGATGGTGAAGGGAAGGGATTCGAGGAGCGGGCGCTCAAGCGTGATCCAGTAGGAAGTGGTGTGCATTTCGTTTTCGGGGAGTTCGAGTTTGCCGTCGCCGATATTTTCGTTGGTGAAGAATTTGATTTTCTTGAAGCCGACGACTTGCGAGCGCACCAGGACATCGCCATGCGAATGAGAGTGCGCGGACGACGCGATGTTAGCGGCGATTTCCAGGATGCGGACTTGGGTGTGGCGAACGGCGTCGGTGTAGTAGTCGACGTCCACGCGCTTGACGTAGGCTTTGCGTTCCTGGAAGTCGAGATGCTCGACGTGGTGTTGCTGGCCGCCGTGAAGGTAGATGGCTTTTTCGTGCAGGAAGACCAGGGCGCTGGGGAAATCCACTTCGCCGATGACGGTGGGGGCGCCGGTAATGTCGATGATCACGAAATTGTCGCTGGTCACGGAACGCAGGCTGATGGTATCGGCGGGATAAGCTTCCTGCGTCCAATGATAATTTTCTCCCGCTAAATGCAGAAAACCAGCTTCGGCGAGGCGCGCGCAAAGATCGGGCAGATCGACATCGCCGAATTTGTCGCCCGGAGAAATGGGCAATTCAAACGCGGCGCATTTCAGATGGTTGATTAGGATTTCAAGATTGTCGGGCTGGATGAAAGCGTGCTCGGGCGTGTTGCCGAAAAAATAATCCGGGTGGCGTACGATGAATTGATCGAGCGGCGACGACGACGCCACTAACACGGCGCAAGAGCTTCCGCTGCGGCGGCCAGCGCGCCCGGCGCGCTGCCAGGTGGCGGCGATGGTGCCGGGATATCCGGCCATGACGACGGTATCGAGTGAGCCTACATCGATGCCGAGTTCGAGGGCGCTGGTCGAAACCACGCCGCGAATTTTTCCATCGCGGAGGCCGCGCTCGATTTCGCGCCGCTCGTTCGGCAAGTAGCCGCCGCGATAGCCGCGAATGGTTTCCGGTTTCCCGGGCAACTGCGGATTGGCTTGCTGCAAATAGGTGAGGAGAATTTCCGTGTGCAACCGCGAATTGGCGAAGACCATGGTTTGCAGATCGCGTTTCAAAAATTCCTGGGCCACGCGCGAGGATTCATTGATGTAGCTGCGGCGGATGCCGAGGGCGCGATTCACGACGGGCGGATTGTAGAAAACGAACGTCTTTTCCGCGGCGGGCGCGCCGTTCGAATTGAGGACTTCGACTTCGGATTCGATCAGGCGCGAAGCCAGGTCGCCGGGGTTGGCGATGGTCGCGGAGCAACAGATGAATTGCGGATCGCGGCCGTAAAATCGCGCGATGCGGCGGAGGCGTCGCAGCACGTTGCACAAGTGGCTGCCGAAGACGCCGCGATAAGTGTGCAACTCGTCGAGCACGATATAGCGGAGGTTTTCGAACAGCCGTGTCCAGCGCGTGTGATGCGGCAGGATGCCGGTGTGCAGCATGTCCGGATTGGTCAGGACGATGTGGCCTTTTTCGCGAATGGATCTGCGCGCGTCGGCGGGAGTGTCGCCGTCATACGTGAAAACGCCGAAGCGGTTTTCAAGACGCTGGTTGAGGTCGTGGAGTTCCGCGAGTTGGTCTTGCGCGAGCGCTTTGGTGGGGAAGAGGTACAGCGCGCGAGAGTCGGAATTTTCCAGCGTGGCGTTCAGCACCGGCAGGTTGTAGCAGAGCGTTTTCCCAGAGGCTGTTGGCGTGACGATGACGACATTTTTTCCGGCGTGTACTTCTTCCGCCGCCGCTGCTTGATGAGTGTAGAGACGGTGAATGCCTTTGGCGGCGTAAGCGGAGGCGAGGTCCGGATGCACCCAAACGGGGAACTCCGCCCACTGGGCTTCGCGTGCAGGAAAATGACGGACAGCCGTGAGGAGTTCGCCGTTTAAGTCGCGGTCCGCAAAGGCGTCGAGAACCTCATAGACGCGGGTGATAGCTGAAGACATGGTTGCCTTGCGAACGGCTAGCGATTCGGGCATGAAGTGACCCTCTCCGTGATTCGCCTTTTATTCGCTCACGGTAACACGCGGCGTTTCGCGGCGCAATATGGAAAATGTGGGACTTAATACGGAGTTCAAGAAGACCCCAGAGACAAGGCAAAGTCCCTATTCGGCGGCTTTCGCGGCGAGCGTTTCAATGACCGCGATATTAGGGAGCAACTCGGGTGGGAGATGGTGGCGTGCCTGGAGGTAGGCAGGGGAATTGTAGGAAATCCAAACTTTGCCGGCGGCATCTTCGGCGACCAGGATTTTGAGTGGGAGATCGAGGGCAGCGCTGGGCGAAGCGAGCATCAACGGAGTGCCAGCTTTGGGGTTGCCGAAGATGAGCAGCTTGGTGTTTGGCATTTTCAAGCCGGCGCTGGCGGCTTCTCCGCTGTGGTCGACGACGGTGAAGAGTTTTACCCCTTTGGATTGAAGGATACCCTGCAAGCGCGTGACGGTTTCGTCGACGGAATGATTGCTGGCAGCGCGAACGATGCCGTTCTCTGGAATTGGCGCCATGGAAGTCTCCTGAGATTTCGATGGATTATTCTGCGCGGTGGGGCGCACGGAAATCAGATAAATGGCCATGGCCACGCCGAGTATGGCAAGGACCAAAGCAGTCGTGATTGCCAGCGTCGAGGGACGCGAGAGCACGGCTTCGGATTGCTCAAGCTGTCGCAGAAGGCGCCGGTATCGGACAAGCGAGAGCAGGCAGACGAGCACGCCGACTAGAATCAGCGCGGTGCCGAACCAGAGGGAAAGGCCGTACGATTCAGAGGCAAGCTTGGGCTGATTGAGACTAAACTCCCGAAGAAAAATTCCAAAGCGGGCGAGCACGAAGCCGAGGCCCATAAGCGCGAGGCCGGTGCGAATCCAGGCGAGAAAGGTTCGCTCGACGGCGAGAAAGTCGCGGGGAGTGGCTCTGGAGTCGTCTGGCATGGCGAAGGGTTTAATAGACTCTTAGCGAAGCCGCAGGATCAATATAGCACCGATGATGAAAAGTAGCGCTGAGGCAGCGAAAGCGGTCTGGACGTTGAAGGCGCTCCAGAGAAAGCCGACGAGGAGGCTGGAGAGGAAATCGCCAACGGCATTGACGGCGGCGAGCGTGCCGAAGGCCATGCCGTGCTGCTCTTTAGGGACGAGTTCGGCGGAGAGAGAATCTTCGAGCGCTTCTTCGGTGCCCACGTAGAGACCAGCCAGGACGAAAATCACGGCGAGCAGCCAGAGCGAATTTGTTCCGGTGCAAAGAAGGATCGCGGTGACCGCGGCGAGGGCGTAGCCTGCGGCGAGGACGGCTTTGCGGCTGGGAACATGGTCGCTCAGCCAGCCGCTCAGATACGCGGAGCCCGCGTAGAAAACGTTGTGCAGGGTATAGAGGCCGACGGCGAGGCTTGCGGCGCGGGCCATGCCGTGGCCGGGAGCCAGTGTCCGCGTGGCGTAGAGAATCAGCAAGGTGTGCGAGAAGTCTCCGGCGCCGAAGACGCCTACACCTACGAGCAATCGGCGGAAGGGAAGCGGGAGCGCTTTCAGACCGACGACAAAGGAGCGCTGCGGGCGCCCAGCGATGGGCCGCTCGCGAACGAGCAGCCAGAAAGCCGCGACGGCGACGAGGCCGGGGAGAAGCGTCCAGAGAAAAACTTTGCGGTAAGAATGGCCGGTGGCTTCGAGCAACCAAAGCGCGGTGAGCGGGCCGGCGATGGCGCCGACCGTGTCCATCAAGCGCTCGAAACCGAAGGCGCGGCCGTAGGCGTCCGGCGGAACGTCGGCGGCGAGCAGGGCTTTCTTCGCGGGCGAGCGAACGCCGCGTCCCAGCCAGGCGGCCACGCGGCCGAAGAGCACATGATAGGCGTGCGTTGCGAAGGCGAACGACGCCGTCGCGAGAGCGGTGAACGCGTAGCCAAAGACGGTGAGGGGTTTGCGGCGTTTCAGTCGGTCCGTGTAATGACCCGCGGCGAGTTTTGCAAAACTGGAGAGGCCGTCAGCGATGCCTTCAATGGCACCCAGCCAGACGGGGCCTGCGCCGATGGCAGCCAGGAATGCAGGCAGCACGGCAGTGGCGGTTTCGTGGCTCCAGTCGCTAAAGAGGCTGGTCAGCCCGACGCCGAGAACGGTGCGGTTGAGCCATGAACTGCGTTGAGAGGATTCAGGCACGGCAGAAGAGTTTAGCGTGAACACGCGCTGGTTGAGAAATCAAGGAACTTCCGACTCGCGAAGTTGCCCCGGCCGCGGCGGAGTATCCGGCGCCGACATCCAGATTTGCAACTCACCCATATCTTGCGAAACCGTGCGGCTCGCTGCAAGCAGAACGGCCGCCAAGAGAACGCTACACAAGGGAATTACGTACATAGCGCTGTGCAGGCCGACCGCGCGAAAGTGCTCGTCCAGGCGGCTTGCGCCGGCTTCGGCCATCGCCAGCCGCGCAAAATAATCGCTGAGCTTCCCCGTCAGAACCGGGCCAAAGCTCCCGCCAAGCAAATACATGGCAAAAAAGTAGAGAGCCATCGCGGTTCCGCGAAGGCTGGGCGGAACGATGTCATGGATGGTGGAATAGACGCCGGAATAGTAAGGATAACTGAGCAGGCAGCCCAATCCCATGAATGTTCCGAAGAGAAGCAACTGCCCCTGCGGAACGTTAACAGCCAGGAAGATGAATATCGCGGCAAAGAACAGCGACGCTGAAGAAAGCAAAAGGCGGCCATTGGAGCGCACCGCCGCAATGCGATCGGCAGCCCAGCCGCCCAGCAAAAGTCCGGGAATGCCCGCGAGGCCGAAGGTGATGGCAGCAAGCGTGCTCGCTTGTTTGACATTGAGAGAGTGATAGCGGCTGAGATACGCGGCCAAAAAGGTCGGGATCGCGTACATGTTGAAATTAGATAGCGCTCCCGTGATGATGATCCAGCGGATGGTGGGAATCTTCAAAACCGACCAGTAGGGCGAGCCCTCGTGCGGCCGTCCCGCCAGCGGCGCAATTTCTGAAGCGCCGCGCGGTGGATCGCACACGCGCATTGCCAGCACCGCAAGGAGTAAACCGGGAAGGCCGGCAGCGTAAAACGCCATTCTCCAACCGTATGCGGCGGCGACATGACCGCTCACAAAAGAACCCCGGAAATTGCCGATCGGTAGCCCCAGCATGAAGAGCGAAAGGGCATGGGCGCGGCGTTTGGCGGGGTAGAGATCCGCCTCTGCGAGTCTGTCAAAGCCCATTGCTTGCGGATGGGCTCGACGAGAGCGCCTAAAATCTGGCGATCGTAAAAGTTGAGAAGGTTAATAGCAAACAGAATGACCAGCGTGTAGCGGGCCCGATCCCCGAATGGATTCACACCCACCTCGCCCGCGGAGTGTACGTGAAAAGTTGGCAGGATTCTACAGCAGGCAGCCTGAAAGGGGGCGCGGACGCCAGCAATTCTATTGCGGCACGCGGCGCAGCTATTTCTTGGCCGGACGGTAGAGGATGACGCGAACTTTTTCGAGCGTAATCAGGCCGCCATCGACCATTTCGTCGAGGCGCGGCAGGATTTTATCGATGCGCTCCATGGATTCGATGACTTCGAGGATGATGGGCAGGTCCTGCGAGAGACGGAGAAGTTTGTCGGTGTGATAGACACTCGATCCGCCGTAGCCGGCCACGCCGCGCAGCACGGTTGCGCCGGAAAAGCCCTCTTTGCGCAGCATTTCCACGATGGCTTCGTGGAGAGGTTTGCTGTGCCATTTGTCGGATTCGCCGATGTGGATGCGCATCAGGGTGCGCTCCCCTTCAAATTTCTCGTGCGTCATGGGTGGCTCCGTGACTTCTTGGCTTCTGATCTGCGCTTAGTGTCCCGCTAATCCTGAACATTTATAAAGGGTTAGAGGTATCGAGGCCCGCGATTCAAACTATTTCAAAATCGCTCCTTGACAAATCTCTAATCTGTGATACACTATACGGTGTAGATAAGTACGCTTGGGAGTGCGGGAGCTTGCTCCCGCTTTTCTTTTTCGAGCTAGCCATTTCGGCCTTTGCTAGACCCAAACAACCAAAATCGCGTCCTTTAGAATCAATCAATTACGAATTGCAAATTTTGTAAGTCCTTTTCTTTGATATTCATGCAAATTGATGGGGGGTACGCCCCTTGATCCAAGCGTCAGCTCCCCCTGCTCACAGCTGGTTAGCCAGCCGGATACCAGCCACGCTTAGCAACAGACCGGCAACGACGCTCGCCGCGACATACGCTGTGGCGCGGAGCCACTCACCGTCTTCCAGCATCTTGGCGGTTTCCCAGCCGAAGCTGGAGAAGGTTGTGTAGCCGCCGAAGAAGCCAACGGCGATGGCCACGCGCCAATCCGGCGAAATTACCATGCGATTCAAAGTGAACTGGCCGATCAGGCCGAGCAGAAAGCATCCTGTCAAATTAACGACCAGGGTGCCGTAAGGAAACGTGCTGCCGGCGCGGATTTGGACCAGCCCTTGCAGGCCATACCGCGCCAGCGTGCCAACGGCGCCAAAAATCGCAATCAACGCAAGACGCAATGTCGCTCCAATCCTAGCCGGAGAATCAATAGTGGAAACGATAGCGCAGTTGGACAAAGATTTCCCGCGGATTCAGATAGTGGGTTCCGCCGAAAGTGAAACTATTGTCGAGGAGCACGCGGCGGTTGGCGACGTTGACGGCTTGCAAGTTGGCGGAGAATTTTTCGCCGAAACTTTTGCCGAGAGAAAGGTCGAAGGTAGTATGCGGCTGCAGGTGATCGCCGGGGATATTTGAATTGCTGTTCGAGAAACCCGAAGCGTAGTAGACATCTGTTGAGAGATAGGCACGGCTGGGCAGCGTGAACTGGCCGCCGAGATGCAGCGTATCGGCGGCGGGTTAGGGCAAGCGCCGATGAGTCCGCCGACGACGCAGTCGCGGCCAAGCGCCAATTGATTTGAGTACGTGAGATAGAGCTGGGCGCGATTGCGCACACGCGGGGAACGAAGAGTCAACTCCCATCCATTGATTCGCGCGCCTCGTACATCAACAGGGAAGAAGACGTTGGAGTTGTTCAGACTGTTGTGGTCAAAAAAGTTGCTGGCGCGAGTCAGAAATTTATCTGCATCCAGGACCCAACCTTTGAAGGGAATGGTCACGCCGAACTGGTGCTCTTCATCGCGTTCGCCGGCCAATTTCACGAAGTCCAGTTGCTGCTGGTTTTGGATAGCGTTCAGTGCCGGGCCTGACAGCGAGTCGAGTGGCGGCGCCTGATAAAAATGGCCGTAGAAGCCTCGGAATACCCAATTCAGCTTGGGAATTTGCACGGAAGCTCCCACGCGCGGGCTGGTAGCGTTTTCGGCGAGCGCGCCGGAAAAATGCGTCTGGCGCAGCCCGGCATTGAGCGTGAGCCACGAAGTTGGCTTGAATTGGTCCTCAGCGAACGCGGCGATCAGGCTGCCGGTGGGACTTTGCCCCTGCGCAAAATCGCCGCCGTTGTTGTTATAAACCACGTGAAAGAATTGATCGTCCTGCTGCGCGAAGCTGTAGAGACCTAACCGGGCGTTGTTGCGCCCTTTGATCCAGGAAATGTTCGCCTGCCCGCCTTCATATTTCGAGGAGCGGTCTTGGGTCGCGGCGCTGGGTGTGTCGAGCTGATTGCTGCGGTAGCGGGCGCTGTTGTAATGAAAGAAGGGCGAGACCGTAAGCACGAGGCCAGGGCCGAAAGTGCGAACCCATGAGAATGCGGCGAACGAATCGTTCTCGCGGTTGACATCGCGCAGAATTGCCGCTGGATTGCCGAAGTCAGTAGGCACCTGATAAAAATCGCGGCGCGCCTGAGCGACCAAACGGAGCTGGTCCTGCGGATCCAGGTTGAAGATGAGCGAAGTGAATCCACCGAAGCCATTGGCCGCGTCGTGTTGGACCGCGGAGGTTGGTGTCTGCAAGCCGAGATTCGTGCGATTGCCGCTGAGGCTGGCGTAATAGGCGAAGCGATTGGTATGGCCGCCGAAATTGAGTTGATCGTCGGTTTGATAAAAGTTTCCGGCGGAGAGAACGAGCTCGGCTTCGTTGTTGCGCGCGAATCCGGTGCGCGGGGCGACGTTGAAAACGCCGTAGGTGCGATCGCCATTGTCGGCGGAGTAGCTGCCCCGCTGCGTCTCCAAAGTATCGATGTCCTTCGGATCGATCTGCGGGCCGAGGTTGCTGGCGATGTTGGTGTTGGGAATCGAGACGCCGTCGATCAGCCAGCTCACCTGGTGTCCGCCGCGGACATGCAACTGATCGTGTGTGAAATAGGCACCGGGGACATAGTTGGTGATCATCGCGAGGCTGTTGGTGCGCGCGGCGCCAGGGGTTTCCTGAATTTGCAGGCGGTCGACGAGAGTCGTCGGGGTGACGGTTTCGGTCTGCGCGGCGTCGGCAGAGACAACCACGGTTTGGTTCTGCGTGGGAAGACGCAGTTCGAAATGCAAAATCGGCGAGGTCCCTGAGAGCACTCCGATGCTTTGCGTATCCGCCACGAAATTCGCATCCGAAATTGCAACCGTATATTCGCCGAGGGGGACGGCATCAAAGTGAAATTGCCCCGCGTCATCCGTGCGAGCGTTCAGGGTGAACTCCGATGCGTTCGCTTTCAAGATAACTTCGATGCCGGAAACCGGGCGATGCTGGGGATCATGGACAATGCCCCGCACCGTGCCAAAGACCGTTGCGAGGCTTGCGTCAGCGAATGACAAAACAAATAGAACGAACAACAAGACTCTGCGCATGAGAACCCATTCTCCTAAAGAGGATTGGCCGTGCGGCATCCGAGCCGCAGTTAGGGTTAATCAGCGAATCTAAGAGAAGACGACGGCGCGTCAGGCAGCCGCAGGGATGAAGCGAGGAGGGGGAGAAAGAGGTTCGATGAAACGCGGGAAATCCAAAGGCTTTGCCAATTCGATCGGCGACTTGATTATGGTCGCCTCGGCGGCCACAGCGGAGGGAGGCAGCACGAAGGCCATCGAAGCAACCAGCGAGCGGTCAGTGTCATGACAGCAGGACAGCGAGCAGGCCGTCATTCCAGCCATTTCATGCCCGCAATCCATGTGATTGGCAGGCGCAGCGGGAGTTTTCTGATGATGATGCGCGGGTATGCGGCATTGACCCGATGCGCAGCAGGCCATCTGACGCGACGACCAAGCGGCGCCAGCCAGCGGCGCATAGAGCAAAACAACCATCAGCAAGCAGATGCTTGCGGAAATCGAACGGCGGCGACTTTGACGCGACATTTGCATGTGGTACGCGGCCCGGTATCAGTCGTCAGACACTATAGCGTGACACGCCATAGTTTGCAAGCCAAACCAGAAATGGCTGCCTGCCCACCGATCCACTATACGCCCGGCATCGAGTTTTTTCGCGGCCCATTGGCTAATCTGGCGGCCGCCAAAGCGAACTTCAATATCTGGAGCCATCTTGACTTAGAATGCAGCGCGTCGCAGACTCGAATCATGGCACACAGTTACATACGATTGGATTTTGGCACCGACGAGGAAAAAGCGCAGCAAGCGCGGCACAAGCTGGATGGTTGGCGGCAGGCCTTCCGCCTCGACAAGAAGCTGCAATACAAGCTGGACCGCCCCGAGACCGGCGCCGTGAGCGCTTCCGAGCCTGAACCGGCAGCAAGTACGGCGCCGCCGGAAAAATCGAAAGGTAAAGCCGCGGAAAAGACCAAGGGCAAGGCCGCTTCCGCCAAAGCAAGCCCGCCCGCGCAAAAACAATCCGCCGCCGCGAACGGAAAAGTCAGCCTGCTCGTGCGGCTGTATTTTTCCTCGCACGAAAAACTTTCCGAGCAGCGCTGGCTCGAGCGCATCCCCTCCGAGGAGCCGTTCAAGAGCGCTTCGCCGAAAGTCGTCCATCACAGCGATCCGGATTTCGAATCCACGGACAAGCAATTTGAATCTCTGGAATGATTTAGCGGGCAAACGTTTTCTGGATCAACGAATTCGAGGCCAAATTGGCCTGAAAATTCACTGCAGCGGGTTTTGCCGGAAGCACCAATCCGGCTTGAGGCTAGTGAAAATCCGGTATAATTGAATTCCGCAGGGGCAGCAGTTCGAAGTTCCACTCGAGGGCAGAACGAATGGCGTTACAAACCCGCGTCAAACTGGCAAAGCTTGACGCCCCCAAGGTTCACGGCCTCGATCACGACACTCTCATTCGCATTTACCGCACCATGTTTCTCTCGCGGCGGCTCGACGACCGCGAGATTCAACTGAAGCGGCAGAACAAAATATACTTCCAGATTTCCAGCGCCGGCCACGAAGCCGTTTGCGCCGCCATGGGCCTGCTCCTGCGCCCGGGAGTCGACTGGATTTATCCTTATTACCGCGACCGCGCACTTTGCCTCATGCTCGGCGTCACTCCCCTGGAAACTCTTCTCGCGGGCGTGGGGGCAAAGGACGACCCCAGCTCCGGGGGTCGCCAGATGCCGTCCCACTGGGGCCAGCCCAAGTTGAACATCGTCAGCAAATCTTCCTGTACCGGAACTCAATTCACGCAGGCCGTGGGCGCCGCCGAAGCCACGCTTTATTACGAAGGGCGTCCCAAGGCGCTGGCGCAAGCGAAAAAAGCTCCGCTCGGCGAGCACGTCCATTACGAGCGTGACGAAATCGTCTATGTTTCGGGCGGCGACGGAGCGACCAGCGAAGGCGAGTTCTGGGAATCGTTGAACGTCGCCTGCGGCAACAAACTTCCCCTGCTCTACGTCGTGGAAGACAACGGTTATGCCATCTCCGTGCCGGTGGAAGTGCAGACCGCCGGCGGGAGCATCTCGAAACTCGTGCGCAGTTTTCCCGGCTTGCACGTCGCCGAATGCGACGGCACCGATCCCATCGAAAGCTACTCCGTCTGCAAGGAAGCCGTGCAGTACTGCCGCGAGCGCCGCGGGCCTGCGCTGATTCATGCGCACGTCACGCGCCCCTATTCGCATTCGCTCTCCGACGACGAAAAACTCTACAAGTCCGCCGAGGAACGCGAGGACGAGGCGCGCCGCGACCCCATTTCCAAGTTCGCGCTCTTTCTGGTGCGCGAAGGAGTCCTCGACCAAAAGGAGATCGAGCGCCTGGAAGCGGAAATCGACGATGAAGTCCGCGAAGCCGCCGACCACGCGCTGGCCGCCGAAGAGCCCTCCATCGATTCGATTCACGTGAACGTGTATTCCCCGGACATCGATCCAGCGTCACCCGGGTTCGCAGCCGAACCTCATTTGCACGGCGCGCCAAAAACTATGGTGGAAATGGTCGCGCTGACCCTCGCCGACGAGATGGCCCGCGACGAGCGCATCACCGTTTTCGGCGAGGACGTCGCCGACGCCAGCCGCGAAGAGACCCTCAAGCACGTCAAGGGCAAGGGCGGCGTCTTCAAATCCACCGCCGGACTGCAGCGCAAGTACGGCGGCGACCGAGTGTTCAACACTCCGCTCGCGGAAGCCAGCATTGTCGGGCGCGCCATCGGCATGGCCACGCGCGGCCTCAAGCCCGTCGCAGAAATCCAGTTCTTCGACTACCTCTGGCCGGCCATGATGCAGATTCGCGATGAACTCTGCGTGATGCGCTGGCGTTCGGACGGCGCCTTCAAAGCCCCCGTGGTCCTGCGGGTGCCGATCGGTGGCTACCTGACCGGCGGCGGCGTCTATCACAGCCAGAGCGGCGAATCGATTTTCACGCACTGCCCGGGCCTGCGCGTGGTGATGCCCTCCACGGCGCTCGACGTCGCCGGTCTTTTGCGCACCGCCATCCGCTGCGACGACCCGGTGATGTTCCTCGAGCACAAGCATCTCTACCGCCAGCCGTACAACCGCTCCGAGCATCCCGGGCCCGATTTTATGATTCCGTTCGGCAAAGCGCGCACGGTAAAAGAGGGCAGCGACCTCAGCATCATCACGTACGGCGCCGTGGTCCACCGCGCGGAAGTGGCCGCGGCGCAGCTCGAGCGCGAAGGTGTCTCCGTGGAAATTATCGACTTGCGTTCGCTCTCGCCCTACGACTGGGAAGCCATCGCGGTGACCGTTCGAAAGACGCACCGCGTCCTGGTAGCGTACGAAGACATGCTGAGCTGGGGCTACGGCGCGGAAATCGCCGCGCGCATCGCCGACGAACTCTTCGAGGAACTGGACGCCCCCGTCCGGCGCGTAGCGGCCATGGATACGTTTTGTGCCTACCAGCCCAAGCTCGAAGACGTGATCTTGCCCCAAACAAGCCACATTACCGCCGCCGTGAAGCAGCTTCTGGAGTATTAAGCCGATTAGCTTTAGACTATTCCGCCAGGAAACTTTTTCGGGCGCATTTACGTACTTATAGCCAGGGAAGCCAAACAATTTAGTCCTGTGGGGGTGACCCAATGACTTGCGTAAGCTGCCAAAAAGACATCGCGGCCGGTTCCAAGTTTTGCTATAGCTGCGGAGCAAAACAGCCGGAGACTCCCGCATCAGCAGTGCCTCCGGGCTATGTCCCGCCGAAGAAATTTGTGCGCTCGACGAACGACAGAAAAGTCGCCGGTGTCTGTGCCGGCGTAGCCGACTATTTCGATATGGACCCGACTCTGGTTCGAGTCCTCTGGGCTCTCGCAACCCTGATCCCGGGTCCGAATATTATCGCCTACATCGTCATCTGGATCGCCGCGCCCGAAGGGCCAACCGGTATGGTGAGAACCTCGGCCACTGCTGTTTCCTAGACTGCCTTCAAGAGTCAAGCCCGCGGAGCATTCGGCACTGCTCCTATTTCGAATGCGCTTCTTTGCAACAATGACCCAAGGCGCCATCTATTCTGAAAAAATCGACCGCATTCGCTTCTGAATTTCCACAGGATGATTCAGCTCAACGGCCGAGGGATTGCGCCCAACTGGCGAAGGCGTGCCACGCCGCGGTTTTTCCAATGGGGATTCTTATCTGCTGCACGAAGATCAGGAACGCTCCCGCCCAGAGCGTGGCGCGATGAATCTTGCGCGTGGACCAAAAGTCATAGGCCGCCAGGATAAGCAGGAAGACATAGGAGAGCAGCGCCGCCCGAATCGGATTTCTGTGAACCAGGGCGAGGGGCCAACGCGCGATGGCGGCGATCATCAGCGCAACCGTGGCCACCAGGATGAGGCGCTTGTGCGCCGGGGGATTCGAGCGGGCGCGGAAGGCAAAAAAAACCAGCGTCGCAAAAATCAGCATGTCCGTCAGAGGAATGATGTAGAAAAATTTCGGATCCCGGCCTGCTGGGCCGGCCTCCCGGACCAGCGAATCGGTGGCCGCCAAAACGCCGAGAATGACCATAAGACACGCCAGGAGGACGCCCGCAATGCCGAGGCGGCGATGAATGTCCACGCGGCCGGCGGAAACCAGCGAGGCTTGCGTGACGAGCAAGAGGATCCAGCAGGAAAAGGCCGCCCCGTGCAGGTGAATGATCAGGCTGGGCAGCGGCGCGTGGAACACTCCGGCGAGATAGTAGGTGCGCGCAAAGCCCACGAAAACGGTCGCCAGGATCAGCAGGGCCATGGCCGGGAAGAATACATGGTCGTAACGGCGGCCTGGCAGGCCAATGGAAGACTTTACGGGATTGCTTGGATGAGCTACGGCTGTGGCCATCGT